>Ga0256842_1000076_pt1 | contig 72884 bp, 81 predicted proteins | sample 4559240metaG_FD_185973 | JGI IMG/M metagenome (GOLD analysis project Ga0256842, IMG submission 185973) | Hydrothermal vent microbial communities from Guaymas Basin, Mexico - 4559-240 | ecosystem: Environmental > Aquatic > Marine > Hydrothermal vents | place: Mexico: Guaymas Basin | collected... | reverse complement strand
CAGCCACCTCCTCCAACCACCCGAGGGCCTGACGAGGAGGATCCTCACCCTGCCGCCGGTCGTTTTCCTCCCCTCCAAGGCGGCCTTGATCACCCTGCTGCGGTTCAGGACCAGGACGTCGCCCCTCCTGAGGAACTTGGGTAGGTCCCTGAACACGGCCTCCGAGATCGCGTCCTCCACCAGATCGAGGACTAGGAGCCTCGAGGAGTCCCTCGGCTCGGCCGGCTTTTGCGCGATGAGCTCCCTGGGCAGCTCATAGTCGTAGTCGGAGAGGCGGAACACGCAATCCGATAATAACCAGGATGAAATTGTTTTTGGGATGCTCGGCCGCATAGAGGAGCTGATCAGGGAGAGTTCCCTCACGGACAGGGAGCTGGAGGAGATCGCCAGGAGGGCCGAGCCGCGGATCGCGGTCCTGGGCGTCGGCGGTGCCGGGTGCAACGCGGTGGACGCCCTTAAGGGAATCCTCCCCGAGAGCATCGTGAGGATAGCGGTGAACACGGACTCCCAGAAACTCCTGAAGGTGGACGCCGACAGGAAGATCCTGATAGGGGAGAGCCTCCTGGGTGGGCGGAGCACGGGCAGGAACAGGGAGCTAGGGAGGAAGGCGCTTCTCGAGAACTCCCTGGACGTGGAGGAGGCGATCTCGGGGGCCGACATAGTGTTTGTGATCGCCGGAATGGCCGGCGGTACCGGGGGCGGGGCCACGCCCGAGATAGCCAGGATTGCGTGGAGGCAGAAGAAGCTAGTGGTGGTCATGGGCATCCTCCCCTTCGGGGTGGAGGGGGCGACCGCCAGGAGGGAGGCCATGGAGGCCGTTTCCGAGACCAGAAAGTACGCGAACACCGTGATCCTGAGCGAGAACGACAGGCTCCTGGAGAGGGTGAAGGACCTGCCCATGGAGAAGGCTCTGGTGGCCAGCGTCGAGATACTGGCCATGGCGATGCACGCCATCCTGGAGGCCCTGTCCAGGCCCTCGCTGGTGAACGTGAACCTGTCCGACATGGTCCAGCTCCTCAGGGAGGGGGGTCTCGCGACGATGGGCATCGGGGAGTCCTCGGGCGAGGACAGGGCGAGGGAGGCCGTCTCCCAGGCGCTCTCGAGCCCCTTCTTCGAGCTCTCTCCCCCCTACAGGGGGGCGATGGTCATGGCCTGGGCCTCGGAGACCCCGACCGTCGAGGAGGTAAACTCCATGTTCGAGGCCATTTCCGCCTTCCTCGTGGATAACGCCCTCATCGTCTGGGGGGCCGGCTCGAGGCCGGAGCTCAGGGACAGGCTCAGGGTGCTCCTGCTGCTCGCGGGGGGAGAGTCTCCTCATCTTTAATACTGACTCCGTGATTCTCCTGCGAATGCCTAGGAGGCGCAACAGGGAGCTCCAAGCGGCAGAGGAGAAGTACAGGGCCCTGCTCAACAAGAAAAACGATCTCCTCGAGAAGCTCGCCGCCAAGAAGTCGGAGAGATACGAGATCATCGAGACCAAGAGGGAGCTGGTATCGAAGCTCCTGGAGAAGAAGGCCGAGAGGAGGGCCCTCATAGAGGAGATCAGGGGGCTCAGGGCGAGGAGGAGGGCCCTGAGGGAGAGGGTCCGGGAGCTCGTGGCCAGGGCCAGGGAGCTCAAGGGCGGCAGGCCGTCGGGGATCCTCAGGAGGATGGCCCAGACCAGGAGGAGGATCGAGGAGCTCGAGTTCGAGATCCAGACCGTTCCCCACACCATCGAGGAGGAGAACGCGATCATCGAGGAGTTGGGTAGGCTGAACAGGGAGCTCCGCCAGCTTCAGGCGGAGTGGGAGTCCTACGCGGAGGCGAACGAGGAGCTGGCGGCCCTCAGGGAGGAGCTGGACGGGATCTTCTCAGAGCTGGACTCCCTGAGGGATAGGATCTCCGAAATCTCGGCCCAGATAGACGCGAAGAACTCCGAGATCGCCGAGCTCTCCAAGGAGATAGACGCCCTGAACACCATCATCGACTCCAAGCAGGGGGAGATCGACGAGATAAGGGAGCAGATAGGTAAGGTCTCCAGGCAGATCCAGGAGATGCTGGAAAAGATCATAGAGATCAAGGCCAGGATGGTGGCCGAGAAGGTCGCCATGCGCAGGGAGATCGAGGCCACGGGTCGGGCGGCCCGCTCCATCTACGACGAGGAGCTCCTCGAGGGCAAGATCGAGGAGTGGATGCAGAAACTCCTAAAGGACGGAGTGCTTGAGTTATAGATGCAGGCGGTCGTCGCCGCCGGGGGTTACGGCACCAGGCTCTATCCCCTAACCGCAAGCAAGCCCAAGCACGTCCTCCCCATTCTGGACGGCACCGTCCTGGGAAAGCTAGTCTCGGACCTGGCCTCCTTCGGGGTGGACGAGGTCATCGTGACCCTCTCGTACCACCCAGAGCACGTGATAAGGGCCCTCTCCGGGATCAAGAGACCCACGGTCCTCTACTCCTTCGAGGCCGAGCCCAGGGGGACGGCGGGCGGCGTGAGGGAGATCCTGGGCGTCCTTGAAGACCGCTTCCTCTTCCTCAACGGCGATATCTACCACAACCTCGACCTCCGGGAGCTTATCGAGTTCCACGAGGAGAGCGGGGCCCTGGCCACCATGGCCCTCAGGGAGACGGATAGACCGTGGGAGTACGGCATCGTCAGGGTCTCCGCGGACGGCAGGGTTCTGGCGTTCCAGGAGAAGCCGAGGAAAGGGGAGGAGTTCTCGAACCTCATCAACGCAGGGATCTACGTCCTGGAGAGGGAGGCTATCGAGAGGTTCGTCGAGCCGGGCGTGTTCACCGACTTCTCCAAGCACGTCTTTCCGAGAATCCTCAAGACCGGCAGGCTCTATGCCCTCCTCCTGGAGGGAGACTGGATAGACGTAGGCAGGCCCTCCGACCTACTGTTGGCGAACTTCATGGAGCTCAGGAGGCGTGGCCTCAGGAGGTTCGTCGCCAGCGGGGCCAGGATAGAGGGCGAGCTCGAGACCTCCATCGTACTCGAGGGCGCCGTGGTGGAGGAGGGGGCCGAGGTTGCCGAGAGCCTGGTGATGGCCGAGGCCGTGGTTGGGAGGGGCTCCCGGGTCAGACACTCGATCCTGGGCGAGGGCTCCAAGGTCGCCCCCGGCTCGACCGTGGTCAACTCCGTGCTGGGGGACGGCTCCTTCTTCGAGGGGATGGGGGAGAGCCTCAAGATAATGTGAGCATCGATGGACACCCCTCCCCCACGGAGGAAAACGAGTAGATCGGGTATACCCCGGGGTGATCAGGAAGGGCTTGCCCGTGGGCCGCATCGAAAGGGATTGGCCAAGCCTAACGATTGACGCAAACGCCGGAGAGGATCGCGATGATCACCTGAACGAGGATGGACGGTGAAGAGGATTCCTGTCTTACTTCTTTATGGGGATGATGCAGAGGAACACGAAGTCCTCAGTGCCAGGGTTCCTGTACCAGTGAGGTTTGTCCGGCGGGATGAAGAGGAAGTTACCCTCCGTGACCTCGACCTCCCTATCGCAGCACCCGATGACCCCCCTCCCGGAGAGCACGTAGATTTCGTGCTCCCAGGGGTGCTGGTGCCTCCTTATTTCTCCCCCCGGGAGGATCCTGAACCTCCTGAGGGCGTAGTTGATGGCCCCCTTCTCCTCGTTTATGAGCCACTGGATTTTGGCGTCCCTCGCCATGGACGGGTCCACGTCCTCCTCCTTCACCTCGGACACGTGACCGACGTACACGTAGCTGCATTTCGGGAAAGCTATAAATATTCGGGAGGGGAAGCCCAAGCGTGATAATCAAGAGGGCCATCCTCCTGGACCAGCTGATCAAGATAGTCGAGCCCAAGTACGCATCCCTCTGTGTCCGCTGCAGGGGGACGAAGATGCTCTGCGGGAAGCCCGAGTGTCCCATACTCAAGCAGTACTTCACCATGCTCAGGGTAGGGGCCAGGTTCTCCGGGAGCCGGCTCCAGGGCGGTAGTCCGCCATCCGTGTTCGTGGGACGGCTTGGCTACCCCAAGGTCAGGGTCGCCCCCCTGGTCTCACCGTCGGAGTTCGTCTCCCCGATCCAGGACCTTCCCGAGCGCTGGTTCGGCCTCCCTCTGGACGAGATCCTGGAGTTCAGGCTCTCCCTGGTTAGGGGTGTTAGGTCCCTCAGGGTGGACTCGGCCTCCAAGGGCGGGAGGTTCGTGGAGACGGTTCAGGAGATGGCCCTCTCCAGGGAGCCCGTGGACGCGGAGGCGGAGTTCCTGAGGCCCCCCCGGGGCTCGATCCTCCTCGACTACAGGGTCCAGCCCATAGGCCCATCGGCGCCCCTGGCGAGGCTCCAGGTCGACAACCCTAGGTGGGACAGGAGGCTGGAGAGGGTGTACTACGACACAGACCTAAGGGCCGCCGAGGCCATGATTGAGCTCTACGCCTCGGGACTGGAGGTCACCAGGATCCAGAGGGCCCTGAGCGCGGGCACCATGGGGATCGGAAGGAGGAGGAGCTTCGTACCGACAAGGTGGTCCATAACCGCCGTCGACAGCACCATATCCGAGTGGCTCCTCTCCAGGATCAGGAGGATGGAGAGCATCGACGAGTCCAGGGTGTATGAGGTGGACTACCTCAACAACAGGTTCATCATCCTCATGGCTCCGGGGGGGTGGAGCTACGAGCTCGTCGAGTCCTGGTCCTCGGGGACCATTTGGAACCCCATTTCCGGGAGGACCTACGTGATCTCGGACAGCGAGGGACCGAGACCCAAGAGGGAGTACGCTGAGATCGGCGGCTGCTACTACGCAGCGAGGCTAGCCGTGGCCGAGAAGCTGGCCTCCGAGGGTAGGCAGGCGACGGTCTCGGTCCTCCGATGGACTGGCCCCGGCTTCCTCATGCCCCTCGGCGTCTGGCTGGTCAGGGAGACCGTGAGGGAGGCGCTGCGCAGGAGGCCGAAGACCTTCTCCGACCCCGTCGAGGCTGTGAACTACGCCCTCTCCAGAATCCCCGTCAGGAGGGAGGAGATCCTCGCAAAGAGCAGGGTGATCAGGGATATTCTGACACAGAGGAGGCTCGAAGTTGGTTGAGGTCGTGGAGAATAGGTGCAGGAGGGCCCTCTCCAGGACGGGCGTTTACGGCTTCGAGGCCTCCTTGAACCCCTACGTTGGGTGCCAGCACGGGTGCGTCTACTGCTACTCCCCCTTCGTGATAGGCAGGGATCCCGGATCGTTCAGGCGCAGGATCACGGTGAAGCTCGGCATTTCCAGGGCGCTCAAAAGGGAGCTCCAGGGGCGCAGGGGAAGGATCCTCATAGGCTCGGTGACGGACCCCTACCAGCCGCTGGAGGCGAGGTACCGCCTCACGAGGTCCGTCCTGGAGCTTCTGGTCAGGGAAAATGTTCCATTCACCCTCATGACCAAGAGCACCCTCTTCCTCAGGGACCTCGACCTCCTCGTCCATGGGGAGCTCGGGGTCTCCGTGTCCACGCTGGACGACTCCCGTGCCCGCCGCCTGGAGCCGGGGGCTCCCCCACCGTCTGCCAGGCTGGAGGCCCTGAGGATGGCCTCGGAGAGGGGTGTCAGGACCTACGTCTTCTACGGCCCCGTGGCCCCGGGCGAGGGGGATTCCGGACCCCTTCTGGACCTCCTAGATGGGGGCCACGTCCAGTACGTGATGGTGGACAGGTTCAGGCTTAAGAGGGGCATGCTGGCTTGGCTGATGGAGGCCCTTCCGGCCGTCGGCGAGGACCCCAGGGATTGGGTGGAGGAGGCGAGGGAGGGGAGGAGCTACCGGAGGGTCCTGGCGTCCCTCTCGGGGAGGGGCGTTCCGGTCTTCGCCCTGGGAGGGAAAGGTTAAAAACCTCCTTTACCTACGTGGAGGAGGGCTGGAGGCTTGGGCGCCGGCCCGCGTAGGCCGAAGGCCCGGTGGTGGGAATGTCGAAGTTGAGCAGGCCTAGAAGGGGTTCCCTGGCCTTCTACCCGAGGGTCAGGGCGAGGAGCTGGGTCCCCAAGATCAGGTCGTGGCCGGAGATCGAAGAAGGGCCCAGAATACAGGCCTTCGCCGGGTACAAGGCTGGCATGACCTACGTCTTCCTGAAGGACCATAGGAGGCTTTCCACGACGGCGGGCATGGATGTCTGGACCCCGGTAACGGTGATCGAGACTCCCCCCATGCTCGCGCTTGCGGTGCGCTTCTACGAGAAGACGCCCTACGGCCTGAGGAGCATAGGCGAGGTCTGGGCCCCGGAGCTGCCCAAGTACCTCTCCAGGAGGTTCCCCACGCCCAAGAACTACGACGTCGAGGCGGCCTGGTCCAGGATGGAGGGGAAGATGGAGAGGGTCGCAGAGGTCAGGTTCATCATGGGCACCCAGCCCTGGAGGATAACCGGGGTCCCCAAGAAGGTCCCGGATCTGGTGGAGATCAGGGTAGGAGGGGGCAGCCTCGAGGACAGGATCTCCTTCGCGAGGGAGAGGCTGGGCACCGAGTTCAAGTTCGAGGAGTTCGGCTTCGTCGGCAAGTGGGTTGACGTCCTCGCGATCACCAAGGGGAAGGGCTTCCAGGGTCACGTGAAGAGGTTCGGCGTCAAGCTTCTACACCACAAGAACCGCAAGCACAGGAGGATGATCGGCACCCTTGGCCCCTGGCACCCGGACTGGGTCCGCTGGACGGTGCCGCAGGCCGGACAGACGGGCTTCCACCAGAGGACCGAGTTCAACAAGCTGGTGCTCAAGATAGGCGAGGACGGGTCGGAGGTCGTCCCCAAGGGGGGATTCCTCCACTACGGCGTCCTGAGGGAGGGCTACGTCATCCTCAAGGGCTCCGTCCCTGGCCCGGCCAAGAGGCTCATCGTCATGAGGGACGCCGTCAGGCCGCCCAGCGAGAGGGAGGAGGTCGACCTGACCTACGTGTACACGGGATCCCAGCAGGGGGTGAGGCCTTGAAGGTGAACGTCTACGACACCAGCGGGAAGGTCGTCGGGGAGGTCGAGCTCCCGCCCGTCTTCGAGACACCGCTCAGGCCCGACCTCATAAGGAGGGCCGTGAGGGTGTTCCAGATGAACAGGAGGCAGCCCTACGGCGCCTCTCCCGAGGCCGGGAAGAGGAGGGTCGCGGAGTCCTGGGGGCCGGGGTACGGCATGTCCAGGGTCCCGAGGCTCGCGAGGACCGGCAGGGCGGCCTTCGCGCCGGGCACCGTCGGCGGGAGGAGGGCCCACCCGCCGAGGGCGGAGAAGGTCTGGGCGAGGAAGATGAACAGGAAGGAGAGGAGGCTGGCCAAGCTCAGCGCACTCGCCGCCACGGCCGTCCCCGAGCTGGTGAGGGCGAGGGGGCACAGGGTGCCCGAAGGCCTCACGGTGCCCATCGTGGTCCGGGGCCTGGAGGGCCTGGAGAGGGTATCCCAGGCCAAGGAACTCCTGCTCGCCCTCGGCCTCGGGGAGGAGCTGGAGAGGGCCCACGACAGGAAGATGAGGGCCGGCAAGGGCAAGATGAGGGGCAGGAGGTACAGGGTCAGGAAGAGCGTCTTGGTCGTGGTCTCCTCCAAGGAGCCCGCGGAGAGGGCCTTCTCCAACATCCCGGGCGTGGAGGTCCTCACGCCCCGGGAGCTGAACGCCGAGGTCCTGGCGCCGGGCGGAGACCCCGGCAGGCTCCTCATGCTCTCCGAGGAGGCCCTCCAGGAGATAGGGGGGTGGGAGCCGTGGAGGTGATCAAGCAGCTCTGGCTCAGCGAGAAGAGCTTCATGCTCGCCGAGAGGGAGAACAAGCTCGTGTTCTTAGTGGATCGCTCAGCGAACAAGCCCACAATCAAGAGGGCCGTCGAGGAGAAGTACGGGGTAAAGGTGGACAGGGTCTGGACCATGAACACCAAGCACGGGAAGAAGGCCATAGTGAAGCTGGCGGAGGGGTATTCGGCGGAGGAGATTCTAATAAGGCTGGGCGTCATCTGAGGTGGGGTAGATGGGCAAGAGGATTTACTCGCAGAGGAAGGGCCGCGGCGGCCCGACCTTCAGGGCGCCCAGCCACAGGTACAAGGCCGACGCCAGACTACCCCCCATCAGGGAGGGTGTGGGGGTGGTCGAGGAGATCGTGCACGACCCGGGCAGGACGGCCCCACTGGCGGTGGTGCGCTTCGAGTCCTTGAAGGCATACATACCGGCACACTACGGCATGTACGTGGGCCAGAAGGTCCTCGTGGGCGAGGCGGTTGAGGTCCGCCCGGGCAGCATCATGCCCCTGGCCTCGATCCCGGAGGGCGTCCCCATATACTTCATCGAGGGGGTTCCGGGGGACGGCGGCAGGTACGTCAGGACGGCGGGGGCATACGCCACCGTGATCTCCCACGGTAGGGAGGTCGTGGTCCAGATGCCCTCGGGCCAGTTCAGGTCCTTCCACCCCAGGTGCAGGGCCGTCATCGGGATCGTGGCCGGAGGGGGCAGGAGCGACAGGCCCTTCCTGAAGGCGGGGAAGAAGGTCCACGCCCTGAGGAGCAGGGCCAGGAAGGCCTACAGGACGAGGGGGGTTGCCATGAACCCGGTGGACCACCCCCACGGCGGCGGCAGCCACCAGCACGTGGGCAGGCCCAGCACGGTCTCCAAGAACGCGCCGCCGGGCAGGAAGGTCGGTAGGATAGCCCCGAAGAAGAAGAGGAGGAAGAGGTGAGATGCCGAGGAGGGAGTTCAGGTACAGGGGGTACACCCTCGAGGAGCTCCAGAAGATGAGCCTGGAGGAGCTGCTCCCGCTCCTCCCCGCCAGGGCGAGGAGGAGCCTTAAGAGGGGCCTCAACGAGGAGCAGCGCAAGGCCATGGAGAGGATCATCAAGGGCAAGAAGCCCGTGGTCAGGACCCACAGGAGGGACATCATCATCCTCCCCCAGATGGTGGGGAGGAGGGTGGCCGTCTACAACGGCAGGGAGTTCGTGGAGTTCGAGATCAAGCCCGAGATGATCGGCCACTACCTCGGGGAGTTCGCCCTCACCAGGAAGGAGGTCAAGCACAGCGCACCGGGAGTGGGGGCCACCAGGAGCTCCAAGTTCCTGCCGCTGAAGTGAGGTGGTGAAGATGCCTTACGCCTTCCAGATCCCGGAGGAGGAAAAGGACCTGTACGCCAGGGCCTACGGCAGGGAGATGCCCATCTCCAGGAAGTGGGCCTACGAGCTCGCCAACGCCATCAGGGGGCTCATGCTCCAGGACGCTAAGAGGCTCCTGGAGGACGTGATCGCCAAGAGGAGGCCCATCCCCGTGAGGAGATACACGGACTCCGTCTCCCACCGGAAGGGGAAGGTGGGCCCCGGTAAGTACCCGGTCAAGGCCGCCAGGTTCTTCCTGAAGGTCCTGAAGAACGTGGAGGCGAACGCCGAGGACAAGGGCCTGGACCCCGACCGCCTCAAGCTGGTCCACGTCTCCGCCTACAAGGGCAGGACCGAGGTGAGGTTCAAGCCCAGGGCCTTCGGGAGGAGCACCCCGATCAGGAAGGAAACCGTGAACCTGGAGGTCGTGGTGAAGGAGGTGGAGTGATGGGGATCGAGAGGAAGTTCATCAGGGAGGCCCTCAGGAAGGTCCTGCTCAAGGAGTACCTCATGAGGGAGCTCAGGGGCGCGTACATGGGGGGAATGAGGGTGCGCAAGACCCCCCTGGGGACGCACATCGTGGTTGAGGTCAGCAGGCCCGGCCTGGTCATAGGGAGGAAGGGCGAGAGGATCAGGGAGATAGAGAGGAAGGTCAAGGAGGAGTTCGGCTTCGAGAACCCCCAGATCGAGGTTAAGGCGATCCAGAAGCCGGAGCTGAACCCGCAGGTGATGGCCGAGAGCATCGCCCTGGCGATAGAGAGGGGGTGGAAGTTCCGCAGGGTGGCACACCAGGCCCTGGACAGGATCATGAGGGCCGGGGCCAGGGGGGTCCAGATAGTGATCAGCGGGAAGCTCACAGGGGACAGGGCCAGGAGCGAGAACTTCAAGGCCGGCAAGGTTAAGCACTGCGGGGAGCCGGCCTTCTCCCAGATGAGGAAGGGCTTCGCCATAGCGGTCCCCAAGCAGGGCGTCATAGGGGTGTACGTGGCCATCCTCCCGCCCGGGGAGGTCTTGCCGGACGAGGTTGTTGTGGACGAGGAGGAGGTGAGGAAGCTTGCCGCTGCTGAAGGCGAGGGAGCTGAGGGAGAAGAGCACGGAGGAGCTGAGGAGGAAGCTCGAGGAGCTGAGGAATGAGCTCTTCGAGGAGAGGGTCCACGCCGCCCTGGGCGGCGTCGCCAGGAACCCGGCAAAGATAAGAAACTTAAAAAAGCAGATAGCTAGAATCCTGACAGTGCTCAGGGAACGAGGTGAAGCTGAGAGGTGAGCGCCTGGAGGGATGAGGAGGAATTCTCGATAGGAGGCTTCGAGGACCTCATCCCCGAGACGATGTTCATAAAGATCTACGTGGACGTCCGCAGGTACGGGAAGAAGGTGACCATCATAGATGGCTTCGACCCGAAGCTAGTAGACCTCGAGGAGATCGCGAAGATGCTGAAGAAGAAGGTCGCGGCCGGTGGGACGGTCAAGAACGGGAGGATCGAGATCCAGGGCGACCACAGGGAGAAGATCGCGAAGATCCTGGAGGACATGGGATACACGGTGGAGGTCCTGTAGTGAGGAGGGCCCGCTTTCTCCCGGCCCACGAGCTGGTGGGCCTCAGGGTAAGGGTCCTCCGGCACACGGACCCGACGCTGGTGGGCCTGACCGGGATCGTCGAGGACGAGACGAAGAACACCCTCCTGGTCTCGGGGAAGGTGGTCCCGAAGAGGGGCGCAGTCTTCGAATTTTCCGTTTCCGGTAGGCGCATAGTTATTAAAGGGGACGATATACTCTATCGGCCGGTCGAGAGGACCAGGAGGGTGCTGAGGAGGAAGGGGAGATGGCGAGGGACATAGGGATTGACGTCAGGCCCCCGGAGGGGGAGTGCGACGACCCCAATTGCCCGTTCCACGGGCACCTCAAGGTCAGAGGGATCGTTCTCCAGGGCGTCGTTGTCAGGGCGAGGGCGGAGAAGACGGTCATCGTGGAGGTTAGGAGGCTGAAGAAGGATCCCAAGTACGAGAGGTACGCAAGGGTCAGCTCGAGGATTCCCGCCCACAACCCTCCCTGCATCGGCGCCAGGGAGGGGGATCTGGTCAGGATCGCGGAGACCAGGCCCATCAGCAAGACCAAGCACTTCGTGGTGATAGAGGTCCTGAAGAGGGGTGTTGGGAGATGAGGGGTATACCTGCAAAGGCCACCAGGGGCCTCCCCGTCGGCGCGAAGCTCGTCTGCGCAGACAACTCCGGAGCCAAGCTCCTGGAGATCATTGCTGTGATCAACTACAAGGGGGTCCACAGGAGGCTCCCAGCCGCAGGCATAGGGGACATGGTGGTGGTCAGCGTGAAGAAGGGGACACCGGACATGAGGAAGAAGGTCATGAGGGCGGTAATTATCAGGACGAGGAGGCCCTACAAGAGGCCTGACGGGACCACTGTGATCTTCGAGGACAACGCGGCCGTTATCACGAACGAGAAGGGGGAGACGAAGGGCACCGAGATCAAGGGGCCCGTGGCGAGGGAGGCCGCAGAGCGCTGGCCCAAGGTGGCCGCCACGGCCTCCATCATCGTGTGAGGTGGTATCATGCCGTCGAAGCAGCCGAGGAAGCAGAGGAAGTTCAGGTACACAGCGCCCTGGCACAAGAGGAGGAAGATGCTCTCCGCCAACCTCAGCCCCGAGCTCAGGGAGAAGTATGGGAGGAGGTCCTTCCCCGTCAGGAAGGGAGACATCGTGAGGGTCATGAGGGGCTCCATGAGGGGGCACGAGGGGAAGGTCATGGAGGTGGACTACGAGAGGCTGAAGATCGTCGTCGAGGGCGTCACGGTGAGGAAGGCCGACGGGAAGGAGGTCCCCAAGCCCATAGACCCGTCGAACGTGCAGATCGTGAAGCTGGACCTGAGCGACCCTAGGAGGGCCGAGAAACTGGGAGGTGTTGAGGTTGAGCAGGCATCTTAAGAGGCTGGCCGCCCCCAAGAGCCTGAGGATCCCCAGGAAGGTCGCCAAGTGGGCGGTGAAGGTCTCCCCCGGCCCCCACCCCAAGGAGAGGGCCGTACCCCTGCTCTACGTCATCAGGGACCACCTGGCCCTGGCGGACAGGGCGAAGGAGGCGAAGAAGATCATCAAGCAGAGGAAGGTCCTCGTGGACGGGAGACCCATAACGGACCACAAGTTCCCCGTGGGGATCATGGACACCGTGGCCATACCGGAGATCGAGGGCTACTGGAGGGTCCTCATTGACACCAAGGGGAGGCTCTACCCGAACCCCATCCCCAAGGAGAACGCGTCCTGGAAGCTGGTCAGGATTGAGAACAAGACCACCGTCAAGGGGGGGATCACGCAGCTTAACCTTAACGACGGCAGGAACATCCTCGTTGAGGAGGACGTGTACAGGACAGGGGATGTCCTGAAGATCTCGGTGCCGGATCAGGAGATCCTGGAGCACATAAGGTTCGAGCCAGGCGTCATGGCACTGATCATCGGAGGCAGGCACGTGGGCAGGATCGGGCACATCAAGGAGTACATCGTGGAGAGGTCCTCGGCGCCCAACAGGGTCCGCTTCGAGGAGGGCTTCGAGACGATCAAGGAAAACGTTTTTATCATCGGTAGGAAAAGGCCCCTGATCGAGCTCCCGGAGGTGAGGACGGTTGCCTGAGAACCCCATGCGCAGGATCTTGGTCGACAAGGTGGTGGTAAACATAGGGGTCGGGGAGAGCGGAGAGAGGCTGCAGAAGGCCGGGGAGCTCGTGAAGAGGCTCACCGGGCAGAAGCCCGTGTTCACGAGGGCGAAGAAGACCATCAGGGACTTCGGGATCAGGAAGAAGCTACCGATAGGGGTGAAGGTCACCCTGAGGGGGAAGAGGGCCCTCGACTTCCTCAGGAGGGCCCTAGATGCGAGGGACTTTAGGCTCCCCGAGTCCTCCTTCGACCAGCAGGGCGGCTTTTCCTTCGGAATCCCGGACTACACCCTCTTCCGGGACGTGAGGTACGATCCCGACATCGGGATCTTCGGCATGGACGTCTGCGTCACCCTCGCAAGGCCCGGGATGAGGGTCGCCAGGAGGAGGAGGGCCAGGGGGAAGGTGCCAAGGCACCACAGGGTCTCCAGGGAGGAGGCCATGGAGTTCGTGAGGAAGACCTTTGGGGTTGAGTTGGAGGTGGAGTGAGATGCCCCAGCCTGTGCTGAAGCCGAAGAAGAAGTTCGGTAGGAGGGACGGATGCGTAAGGTGCGGTAGGAAGAGGGGTCTGATCAGGAGGTACGGCCTGAGGCTCTGCAGGCAGTGCTTCCGCGAGGTCGCCGCGGAGCTGGGATTCAAGAAGTACTCCTGAGGTGGTGCCGATGAGACACAGCCTGATCTCGGACTTCATGAGCAACCTCGACAACGCGGCAAGGAAGGGGAAGAGGGAGATCGTCTTCAGGCCCTACTCGAAGCTCATCGGGAACATCCTCGGCCTCCTCAAGGAAAGGGGCTACGTCGAGGAGTACGAGATCTTCGAGGACGGGAGGGGAGGGGGCTTCAGGATCAGGCTCTCGCCCCACATAAACAGGTGCGGCCCCATCATGCCCCACTTCCCCGTCAAGTACAAGGAGCTGGAGAAGTGGGAGAAGAGGTACCTACCAGCGCTGAACTTCGGCTTCCTCATCATGACCACCAACAGGGGGATCATGGCGAGCGACCAGGCCAAGAGGGAGAGGGTCGGGGGGAGGCTCCTGGCCTACATCTACTGAGGTGGTGGAGATGCCCATCGCGCCGGAGGTCGTGAGGGTCGTGGAAATCCCCGAGGGCGTCGAGGTCCGGAAGGAGGGTGATACCCTTATCGTGAAGGGGCCCCTGGGTGAGCTGAGGAGGACCTTCACCCACAGGAAGGTCAGGCTGGAGCTGGAAGACGGGAGGGTCGTCATCAGGTGCCCCCTCCCCAGGAGGAAGGAGGCCGCCGTGGCCGGGACCTGGGAGGCCCACGTTAGGAACATGGTCAAGGGCGTCACCCAGGGATTCACCTACATCATGCACGTCAGGTACTCCCACTTCCCCATCAAGGTCACCGTGAAGGGGAGGAAGGTGGTGATCGAGAACTTCCTCGGGGAGAAGGCCCCGAGGTACGCGGAGATCGTCGGGGACACGAAGGTGGAGGTCGAGAGGGTCCAGCTCAAGGGCCCCGAGGGGGGCAGGATGACCGTCCTGAAGGTGTTCTCCATAGACAAGGAGGCGGCGGGTCAGACCGCAGCGAACATCGAGAGGGCCACCAGGATAAAGGATAAGGACGTCAGGGTCTTCCAGGACGGCATCTACATAGCGCAGAAGCCGAGGTGATGGGGGTGAAGCCGAGTCTGAGCGCGGAGGAAAAGCGCCTCCTGGAGCTCCGGAACAGGCTTAACAGGAAGAGGCCGGAGTTCAGGAGGCAGGAGTGGTTCCGCTACAAGAGGCTTGGGGAGAAGTGGAGGAGGCCAAGGGGCCTGCACTCCAAGATGAGGAAGAGGAAGAAGTACAGGCCGCCCGTCGTGGAGGTCGGCTACCGGGGGCCGAGGCTGGTGAGGGGCCTGCACCCATCGGGCTTCAGGGAGGTCCTCGTCCACAGGCCCGAGGACCTGGAGGGCCTGGACCCGAGCAGGGTGGCCGTCAGGATCGCCTCCTCGGTGGGCGGCAGGAAAAGGGAGAAGATCATAGCCAGGGCGGACGAGCTGGGCATAAGGGTCCTGAACAGGGGTGTTGAGGGATGAACCTCAGGAACCAGAGGAGGATGGCGGCGGAGGTCCTGGGCGTGGGGGTCCACAGGGTCTGGCTCGACCCCAACGCCCTCGACGAGATCGCGGATGCGGTCACGAAGGAGGACATCAGGATCCTCATCAAGAGGGGGCTCATCAGGAAGCTGCCCGAGCAGGGCACGTCCAGGGCCAGGGCGAGGATCCTCAAGCAGAAAAGGGAAAAGGGTAGGAGGAGGGGACCGGGCTCCCGCAGGGGAGCCAAGTACGCGAGATACCGCAAGAAGGAGAGGTGGATGAAGGCCATAAGGGCCGTCAGGAGCATGCTTAGGGAGCTCAGGGACAAGGGGGTCATCGATCGCAAGACCTACAGGAAGCTCTACCTCCAGGCGAAGGGGGGCATGTTCAGGAGCAGGGCCCAGCTGAGGCTCCACCTCAGGCAGATGGGGGTGGAGGTCTGATGGCCAAGGGCCCCACCTACAGGGTGAAGTTCAGGAGGAGAAGGGAGGGCAAGACCGACTACAGGGAGAGGATCAGGCTCCTCAAGTCGGGCCTCCCCAGGGCCGTGGTCAGGAAGACGAACAGGTACATCATGGCCCAGATAGCGGTCTACGACCCCAAGGGCGACAGGATCCTCGCCTTCGCCCACTCCCGGGAGCTCAGGGACCTGGGCTGGAGGCACAGCCTCAAGGCCACCCCTGCCGCCTACCTCACCGGCCTCCTCCTGGGCCTCAGGGCCAGGAGGGCCGGGGTCGAGGAGGCGGTCCTGGACATAGGCCTCCACAGACCCGTTAAGGGCTCGAGGGTCTTCGCGGCCCTGAGGGGGATGCTGGACGCAGGCCTGAGGATCCCCCACGGGGACGGGATCTTCCCCCCGGAGGAGAGGCTCAGGGGGGAGCACCTCGGGATCCCCAGGGAGGACTTCGAGAGGGTTGTGGAGAGGGTGAAGGAGGTGTATGGGGTTGCCTAACGGGGAGGAGCTGGAGCTCTGGGAGCCCAGGACCAAGCTGGGCAGGCTGGTCAAGGAGGGGGTGATCAAGAGCCTCAGCGAGGCCCTCAGGAGCGGCCTCCCGCTGAGGGAGCCGGAGATCGTGGACTTCCTGGCCCCCGACCTGAAGGACGAGGTCCTGGACATCAACGCCGTTCAGCGCATGACGGACTCCGGCAGGAGGCTGAAGTTCGCTGTTACCGTGGTGGTCGGTAACGAGAACGGCATCGTGGGCGTGGGCAGGGGGAAGGCGAAGGAGGTCAACGCGGCGATCAGGAAGGCGATCAAGGACGCGAAGCTTAACCTGGTCGAGATCAGGAGGGGCTGCGGCTCCTGGGAGTGCGCCTGCGGCAGGCCCCACTCCATCCCGTTCCGCGTTGTGGGCAAGTCCGGCAGCGTCGTCGTGGTCCTTAAGCCCGCCCCCAGGGGGGTGGGGCTGGTCGCCGGGGACGTGGCCAAGGCCATCCTCAGGATGGCTGGGATCCAGGACGTCTGGAGCTTCACCAAGGGCCACACCAAGACCACGGTAAACTTTGCCTACGCAACCTTCGACGCCCTGGTGAAGACTGTGGAGTACCGCATCAACCCAGAGCTGGCCTCCAGGATCGCCCTGTACAGGGGAGGTGCGGTGGATTGAGCGCCTTCGCCGTCGTGAGGATTCGGGGGACCGTCGGGGTGCCCAGGAAGATCGCGGACACCCTCGCCATGCTCAGGCTCCACAAGCGCTACCACTGCGTGATCGTCCCCGACACAAAGTCCTACAGGGGGATGCTCCAGAAGGCGAAGGACTGGATCACCTGGGGGGAGGTTGACCCCGAGGTCGTGGAGAAGCTCCTCCTCGTCAGGGGGAGGACCGTGGGCGACGGGAGGGTGGACGACGAGTTTGTCAGGAAGCACACGGCCTACGGGAGCGTCAGGGAGCTGGCCGAGGCCCTGGCCAGGGGGGAGGTCAAGCTCTCGGACATCCCGAACCTGAAGCCGGTCTTCAGACTCCACCCCCCGATAGGGGGCCTGAGGAGCATGAGGAAGTCCTTCGCCGAGGGAGGGGACCTAGGATACCGTGGAAGGAAGATAAATGAGCTCATACTGAGGATGCTGGGACCAGGGTTCTGGGGAGGTGAGTGAGGTGCCCTCCAGGACGAAGAAGTTCCGGGGGAGCAGGACCCACGGCCGCGGGAAGAAGGCCGGGAGGGGCAAGGGTAAGCGCGGTGGCAGGGGCATGGCAGGCCTCTGCAAGCACCGATGGGTCTGGATGCTGAAGTACATGCCCGACCACTGGGGGAGGCACGGCTTCACGCCGCCTAGGAGGGCGGAGTACAGGGAAATCAACCTCATGAGGCTCAGGGAGATCCTCCCCTCCCTGAGGGAGGCAGGCCTGGCCAGGGAGGAGGATGGCCTCTTGGTCATAGACCTCAGGTCCGCCGGCTACGGGAAGCTCCTCGGCAGGGGGGAGATAGACTTCCCCGCGAGGATCCTCGTGGACAGGGCCAGTGAGGGAGCGGTCAGGAAGGTGGAGGCCGCGGGGGGTTCGGTGGAGACCAATGCCTGAGGAGATCCCCAGGAACAGGAGGGTTGCAATACCGATAGCGATTATCTTCGCCCTCCTGTTCTACGGGGTCTACCGGTGGAGGCACCTGAACTCCTTCACCGGGACGCTCGTGGGGATCGCCTTCGCCGTTGTGGCAGCCCTCACTTACGCCCTGGTCTCCTACGCAGGGGAGGGCTCCAAGCTCTACGGCTGGAAGCCCATCGCCGTCTACCTCCCCTCCGTGAGGAGGCCGGAGGGGCACGTGCACTTCAAGAAGAAGTTCCTCTGGACGGTCTTCATACTCATCCTCTACTTCGTCCTCACGAACATCTACATCTGGGGCATAGACAAGAGCAGGATAACCGACGTTTTCGAACAGTTCAGGGCCATCCTCGCCGGCGCCAGCGGTTCCATCGTCCACCTGGGCATAGGGCCCATAGTCACGGCGGGCATCATCATGGAGCTCTTCGTAGGCGCGAAGATAGTGAACATAGACATCACCAAGGACGAGGACAGGATCCTCTTCCACGCGATCCAGAAGCTGATGATCGTCTTCATGATCCTCATCGAGGGGATTCCGCAGGTCTTCGGCTACCTGAGCCCGGACGGGAAGGTCGTCGCCATGCTGGGCGAAGCCCTTGGTGGGCATGGCCTCTTCTGGGCCAGGACCGTCATCGTCGCGCAGCTGGTCATAGGGAGCTACCTCCTGTACCTCATGGACGAGGTCGTGTCCAAGTGGGGGATCGGCAGCGGCATATCGCTGTTCATAGCGGCAGGCGTTTCCCAGTCCATCATAACGGGCCTGGTGAACTGGGTTCCGGTGAGGCCCGGGGAGCCCCTCAGCCTCTCCAACCCCCCGAGTGGGGTGATTCCCAAGACGATATACCTTGCAAGCCACATGAGCGCCTCCGACCTCGCCGCCGGCGGCCTGGAGAGGATCCTCATTGCCCCGCCAAACTCGGTCTTCGCCCTCATATCCACAATCTTCATCTTCTTCCTGGTCGCGTACCTGGAGGGGGCCAAGATTGAGCTCCCGCTGGCCCACGAGTACGCCGGTGGCATCAAGGCGGGCTACCCGCTGAAGCTGATGTACGTCTCCGTCATACCGGTCATCCTCACATCAGCGCTGCTGGCGAACGTCCAGATGTGGGCCTTGCTCTTCTGGACGAACCCGACCCTCAGCAAGATCCCCATCCTGGGGAGGAACCCCATCATAGGAGTCTTCCCGACGGCCGTCGAGGCCCAGCGCATGGGGATAAGTCAGACCACGCCCATAGGGGGGATCGCCTACTACCTCAGCACCCCGAGGGGGATACACCAGTGGCTCCTGCCCCTGATAGACCCCGACAGGTACTCGGTGTACCTGATGGGTCACACGGTCGGGCAGATGCTCCTCCACATAGTCGCATACAGCGCCTTCATGATGGGCATGTCGGTCCTCTTCGGCCTCTTCTGGGTCGAGACCGCGAACATGGGCCCCTCGGCCCTCGCGGAGCAGCTCGTGGCCCAGGGGCTGAGGATCCCCAGGATTAGGGCCGACAAGCGCAGCATAGAGAGGTTCCTGAAGAGGTACATACCCCCGCTGACGCTCTTCTCCTCCTTGGCCATAGGGGGCCTCGCGGTGGTGGCTACGCTCCTGGGGACCATAGGAAGGACCAGCGGCACCGGCCTCCTGCTCCTGGTCTCCATCATGATGCAGTTCTACGAGGCGCTGGGCAGGGAGGAGCTGATGGAGATGCATCCGGTGCTTCGCTCCTTCGTGGGGGGCTGAGGCCTTGAGGGCCGTCGTTACTGGGGTTCCGGGTGTCGGGAAAACGACCGTCATGAACATCGTGGCGGAGAGGTCCGGGTACAGGATAGTGAACTTCGGGGACCTCATGTTGGAGATCGCGAGGGAGAGGGGCCTGGTCTCGCACAGGGACGAGATCAGGAGGCTCCCCATGGAGGTCCAGAGGGCCCTCCAGATGGAGGCGGGGGAGAGGATCGGGAAGATGGCGGACGTCCTGGTGGACACCCACATGACCATCAAGACCCCCTTTGGGTACCTACCCGGCCTCCCGGAGTGGGTCCTCAAAGCCATCTCGCCCGGTCTCCTGATCATCATTGAAGCGTCTCCGGAAGAGATCCTGGCCAGGAGGGTGAGGGACAGCACCAGGATGAGGGAAGCCGAAGAGCTGAGGTCCATCGAGGAGCACCAGATGGTGAACAGGATGGCTGCCTTCGCCTACGCCGCCCTAACTGGGGCCTTCGTCCTCATGGTGGAGAACAGGGAGGGGAGGCCGGAGGAGGCAGCGGAGAGGATCCTGGAGGTGTTGGGGTATGGAGGAGACTAGCCAGCCCCCTGCCACCGGCATGATGACCTATCTCCTCATCATGATGCTCCTCTTCATCCTCGTATCCAGCCCTGGGATCAGGGAGATCTTGGGAAGCGCAATTGGCGTAGTATTCAACCCCCTAATAGGCTTTGACGGCAGATATCCATTTCTAACGCTAGTACTGGGAATAATGATTCTTTCCGCAATTTCAGGAATAGTACGGTATTTCACCACCGACTGGGAGCTCCAGGGGAGGGTGCAGCACGTCCAGTTTCACCTCTCCAAATACATGAGCGAGGCCAGGAAAACTGGCGACAAGGAACTCATGATGGAGGTCATGAGGATACAGCAGAAGCTGCTTCCCCTCCAGGCGGAGATGCAGAAGAAGTCCATGAAGCCCATGTTTATTACCTTATTCATCTTCGTAGGTGCCATCACTTGGTTCTACGACTTTTTCGAGTCCGTCCCCGACACCAGGATCTACTTCCCCGGCTTCGGGATCGTTGACCTCCTCCACAGGGGCTTCTATTTCCCCAACTGGCTCTGGCTCTACATGTTCTTCTCCTTCGCCTTCGCGAGCCTCCTGACGGCGATCATGAAGCTCCTCCTCCTGGAGAGGAAATGGCGCTCGTGACGGTCAGCGGGCCCCCGGGGGCGGGGAAGACCACTGTTGCAAAGATGCTTTCCAGGCGCCTGGGCCTGCGGCTCGTATCCGGGGGTAGCATGTTCCGGGAGGAGGCCAGGAGGAGGGGGCTCAGCCTCGAGGAGCTCTCCAGGCTGGCGGAGGAGGACGACTCCATAGACAGGGCCCTGGATGCCACCCTGGTAAAGGAGATGAGGAGGGGGGAGGCCGTGGTGGACTCCAGGCTCGCAGGGTGGCTGGCCACGGTGGCCGGGATAGGGGCGTTCAAGGTCTACCTCAGAGCCCCCCTCGAGGTCAGGGCTGAGAGGGTGGCCAGGAGGGACGGGATACCCGTGGAGGAGGCCAAGAGGCTCATCTCGGAGAGGGAGAGATCCGAACTCAGCAGGTACTGGGCGTACTACAGGGCGGACCCAACCAGGGAGGAGATCTACGACCTGGTTGTGGACACCTCGAACCTCTCCCCGGAGGGAGTGCTGAAGAGGATCCTGGAGGCCCTGCCTTGGAGACCTTCTACGTGAGGGAGGAAGAGGCCCTGCCCTCCAGGTGGGGCAAGCCCCCGGGTGAGAGGACCGTCGAGGAGCTCTTGGACTTCGGCGTGGTGATCGTGGACAAGCCCCAGGGCCCGACGAGCCACCAGGTCAGCGCGTGGGTCAGGGACATGCTCGGCGTCGGGAAGGCGGCCCACGCTGGCACCCTGGACCCCAACGCCCACGGCGTACTGCCGGTAGCCCTCGGGAGGGCCGTCAGGCTGGTGGACATGGTCCACCTGGGCTCCAAGGAGTACGTGGCCCTGATGGTCCTCCATGCGGACGCGCCTGAGAAGGCGGTTCGGGAGGCCCTCAGGGAGTTCGTTGGCGAGATCTACCAGGTTCCTCCAGTGAAGTCCGCGGTTTCCAGGAGGCCCAGGGTTAGAAGGGTCTTCAGGATCGACGTGCTCGAGATTGAGGGCAGATACGTCCTGTTCAAGGCCGTGGTGGAGTCGGGCACCTACATCAGGGCCATTTGCAGGGACGTGGGCACGCTCCTGGGTACGGGGGCGAGCCTGAGGGAGCTCAGGAGGACGAGGACCGCCAACATGGGGGAGGAGATGGCGGTCAGGCTCCAGGACCTCCTGGAGGCCTCCTACGCGTACAGGGAGCTGGGGAACGACTCCCTGCTCAGGGGGCTGTTACACCCCGCCGAGCTCATGGTCGAGCACATGAAGAAGGTCATCGTGAAGGACACGGCGGTGGACGCCCTCGCCCACGGGGCCGACCTCTCGGTGAGGGGGATCGTCAAGGTGAGCGAGGGCGTCTCCAGGGGGGACTGGGTCGCCGTCCTGACGCTTAAGGGTGAGCTTGTCATGGTCGGCAAGGCCTTGATGACCTCGGCCGAGATGGTGGAGGAGGGGAGCGGGATCGCGGTCAGGAACGAGAGAACCTTCATGCGCCCCGGAGTATACCCGAGCACCTGGAAATGATCACTTCTCGTAGGGTATCCCTTTCATCCTGCAGTAGGCCCTGTATAGCTGCTCCACCAGCACGAGGGCGGCGAGGTCGTGCTGCATGGTGAGCTTCCCCAGGGAAATGGCGTTTTTCGGCCTTTCCCCGAAGCCCTCGGGCGGGCCTACAGCGAAGACGATGTCCTCCCTCCCCATGAGGGCCCTTCGTAGGACTTCGTCGAAGAACGTGCTCTCGACCTCCATACCTTCGGGATCCAGGTAAAAGTCCGCCTTCCTTGCCCCGCCCCAGGTGACCCTGACCAGACCCCTGGTCCTGCTGCTCAGGTCGAGGATAAGCTCCAGGTAGTGCCTCCTGGGCCTGCCGCTGAGGACGACGACCACTTTGGCCAATTCGGAATATAAACAACATCAATTATTTTCCCGGCATGTCCGTTTACGACGTCGCCGTCCTCGGAGGCGGCCCAGCGGGCGTCAGCGCCGCCATCTACACCTTCAGGGGCGGGCTTAAGACCATCGTGATCGCCCCGGAGATCGGCGGGCAGCCGAAGCTCACGGGCTACATCGAGAACGTCGCAGGGATCAAGAAGATCTTCGGCGAGGACTTCGCCAGGGTCCTGAGGGAGCAGCTCGTGGACCTGGGCGTTGAGCTGCTCGAGGGCGAGTCGGTCGAGGAGGTCTACGAGGACGACGGGATCTTCCGGGTCATCACGGACTTCGGGTCGGAGATAGAGGCCAGGTCACTGATCATCGCCACCGGGAGGAGGGAGAGGAAGCTCGGCGTCCCGGGGGAGGATAGGCTCCAGGGCAGGGGAGTCTCATACTGCGCCGTCTGCGACGCCGCCTTCTATCGCGGCATGGACGTGGCCATCGTGGGCGGTGGGAACACTGCGGTATCGGAGGCCATCTACACAGCCGGTGTCGTCCGCAAGATATACCTGATCCATAGGAGGGATCAGTTTAGGGCCGAGTGGTACATAGTGAATCAGCTTAAGTCGTTGCCCAATGTCGAGCTGGTCCTCGACAGCGTCGTGGAGGAGATTATCGGGGAGAAGAGCGTCGAGGCTGTGAGGGTCAGGAACCTGAAGACCGGAGAGACTAGGGAGATTCCTGTCAAGGCCGTCTTCATACTCATCGGAGAGATACCGAACACGGAGCCCTTCAGGGAATTCGTGGAGATGGACGACCAGGGCTACATCATCGTGGACGAGTACATGCACACCTCCCGTCCCGGGGTCTTCGCAGCGGGCGATGTGACGAACTTCCGCTACAAGCAGATAGCCGTCGCCATTGGTCAAGGGGCCACGGCCGGCTTGAGCGCCTTCGAGTACCTGAAGATGGGCGGACGGAAGATGAAGCAGTGAAAAAGTTCTTTATTCCCGCACATGGGGTATTGGGGCCCGTAGCCTAGCCTGGACAGGGCGCCGGCCTTCTAAGCCGGTGGCGCGGGTTCGAATCCCGCCGGGCCCGCCATTTTCAAGAAAAAGTATCAAGGGTTGAGATTCAGGACTTTCATCCCGGCCACCGACAAGAGCATGATATGCAAACTAACCTCGGAATGAGTTCAAAATGTTGCTGAAGCACCAAACAGCAAATGCAACATATAGAAAACTCGACGGGGAGGAGGCGTGGTTGAACATTTACCCCTCAGGCCTAAGGGAGTTCATATAACTCTCTCATACGACTAGAAGGTCACGGGATCCGTCTGCGGGCGCTGGAGGTGCACCCCGTGCGGATACTACGGCTATCCGGTACGAGTTTGCGCCAAATACCGTTATTGACAAACGCGCTTATTATCCTTTGATTCGAGATCGATACCTCCCGAGGTACGAAACGGTAAATGATGTTTGCAGAAGCGTATCAAAAGGCACAACTGAGGAGACTCTTCTTTTAATTAGGCACAAAATTTCACCCATCGTGAAGCTGAGCGAGGGGGAGCCGGGGAAGAGCTACAGGGTCCTCAGGATCCTGGGCAGGGGCATGGTGAAGAGGAGGATCATGGACATGGGACTGGTTCCCGGCGCGAGGCTGAGGATCCTGGGCGAGGCCCCCCTGGGAGACCCCATGGATGTCGAGCTCAACGGGACCTTCCTCAGCATCAGGAAGAAGGAGGCCTCCCTCATAGAGGTCGAAGAACTCTAAATGTGCATATGCACAAATGTTCAAATTTGTACAGATTAGGTTAATATTTTCCGGGCATTGAGGTTTGCGGGATGATCAAGGGAGCCCGGAGGCTGCCCCTGGCCTTCCTAGGGGAGGGCAGGGAGGGCGTCGTGGTGGAGGTCAGGGGAGGCCCGGGCTTTCAGCGCAGGCTCGCGGACGTCGGCATCTATCCCGGGAGCAGGGTCCGGGTTGTCAGGTCCACGGGCAGGGGTCCTGTGATGGTCGAGGTCCTGGCCACGAAGGAGGCCTGCAAGGGCTGTCCATTCCGCACCCTGTGCCCCTCTGCTAGCAGCTCCTACAGGATTTCCCTGGGCTTCGGTACCGCGATGAGGGTGTTGGTGGAGGAGGCATGACGCACGTAGTCGCGTTGGTCGGGAATCCCAATGTTGGTAAATCGGTCATCTTCAACTCCCTAACCGGGGGAAAGGCCTGGGTCGGGAACTGGCCCGGGGTCACGGTCGAGAAGAAGGTGGGCAGGTACAGGTTCCTGGGAAGGGAGTTCGAAGTTGTGGACCTCCCGGGCATCTACGGCCTCTCCGCCTTCTCCGTGGACGAGAGGATTGCCAGGGACTTCATAGTGGAAGGGAGGCCCGACGTGGTCCTGAACATAGTGAATGCCTCCAATCTCGGGAAGGACCTCTACCTCACGGTCTCCCTGTTGGAGGCCGGAGCGAAGCTGGTCATCGCCCTGAACATGATGGACCTGGCGGAGGACAGGGGGATCGAGATAGACGTCCAGGGCCTGAGGAGGATCCTCGGCGTTCCCGTCGTGCCGACCATAGCCACGAAGGGGGTCGGCCTCGAGGCCCTGAGGAGGGCCATACTGTCCGTTGCGGAGTCCAAGGGGGTGCCGAAGTTCAGGATCGGCTACGGGAGGGATGTAGAGAGGGCCATAGACGAGATCAAGGCCATCCTCGCAGGTACCCCCCTGGAGGAGAGGTATCCCCTGAGGTGGCTCGCCATCCGCCTCCTGGAGGGGGATCCGGACTACCTGCAGAGGGTGAGGGAGGCCCTCGGGGAAGAGGCCTGCGAGAGGATCAGGGGGATCAAAGAGGACCTTTCCCGCAGGCTTGGGGCCGACCCAGAGGACGCGATCGTCGAGAGGAGGCACGCGGTGGTCATGGACGTCGTGTCCAGGGTCGTCAGGACTGCCAGGAGGCCGAGCTTCACCATGACGGAGGTCCTGGACTACGTGGTGACCCACAAAATCTTCGGCATTCCGATTCTCCTGACCATGCTCTACTTCGCCTTCCGCATAGCCTTCGATCTCACAGCCCCCCTCGTGGACGCCATTGACTGGCTCTTCTCCGACTATCTCTCGGGCCTAGCGGAGGCCCACATTGGGTCGGAGTGGCTCAGGTCCCTCGTGTCCGACGGGATACTCAACGGCCTCGGCACGCTCCTGGTGTTCCTGCCGAACATAGCCTTCTTTTTCCTCCTGCTCTCGGCCATGGAGGACCTGGGCTACATGACGAGGGTCGCCTTCATTATGGACAAGATCATGTACAGGCTGGGTCTCTCAGGCAAATCCATCATCCCCATCATCCTGGGGGTCGGCTGCAACGTGCCCGCCATCCTGGCCACGAGGAACATCGAGGACGAGAGGGACCGGAAGGTCACGGCCATGGTCCTGCCCCTGGTGCCCTGCTCCGCCAGGCTCCCAATTTTTCTCCTCTTCTCGGCCGCCTTCTTCTCCTCCTTCCGCGGCGCGGTGATCGCATCCATGTACGTGATCTCCATTGGGGTCATTGCCCTCGTCGCGAACCTGTTCAGGAGGACGGCCTTTAGGGGGCCAACGACCGGCTTCATCATGGAGATGCCCCCATACATGGTGCCCTCGATCAGGAACGTCCTCATGAAGACCTGGATTAGGACCAGGAAGTTCCTGGAGAAGGCTGGGACCGTGATCTTCGGCTCCGTCATCGTCATATGGATCATGTCGGTCACCGGCCCCTCCGGCTACATAGGACCAGGGGCCTTTGAGGATCCCTCCCTGATGGCGAAGAGTTGGGTCGCCTGGATGGGCATGAAGCTGGAGCCCCTCCTCAGGCCGCTTGGCTGGGACTGGAGGCTGGCCGCCGCCCTCATCTACGGCTTCCTGGCCAAGGAGGTGGTGGTCTCGACGCTCTCCCTGGCCTTCGGTAAAGGCGGAGTGGCCCTGATGAGGGAGCTAAGCTCCATGCTCCTCCCCCACCAGGCCTTCGCCTTCATGGTCTTCTCCCTCACCTACGTGCCCTGCATACCCACGATAGCCGCCATAAGGAGCGAGCTCGGGACCAAGTATGCCATCCTCACGGTCCTCTATCAGATGGCGCTGGCGTACCTGCTGGCCCTCCTGGTCGTGGCCCTAGGGGGTCTGGTATTTTGAGGTTGAGGAGCATCCTGGCGACCCTGCTCGGCGTAGCATACCTAACGCTTGCCCTGACCTCCCTACTCAACTGGGCCGCCGACAGGTGGGGTGGCGGCCCGGTCCTCGGCTCCCTGGGCCCGTTGCCCGCCCCATCCTCCCTCGGCCTCTTCATCCCCCTCTTCACGGTAGGTATCCTCTACGCGTCATCTTACTATTACTGGAGGTCGGGCCCTCGCCTTGAGTTCCATGCGATCCTCCTGGTCGCATCTATCTTATCCCTATCCCTCTCGATCCTGGAGCTTCTCCTGGGGTTTGCCGAGTTCCTCGATCACCTGGTAAAGGTAGGCCTTTTCGGCTCCGCGGGAGGGTTCGACCCCGGCGTATTCGCGGAGCTGGAGATTCCGCTAGGTTTACTTTCAATACCCATCCTCAGGGTCTCCCTCAGGGAGCTGAGGTCCCTGAGAGGATCCTGACGGCCTTCCCCACGACCTCGATCGCGTCCCTACCGAGCACGACGATCATGGGCTCCTTGCCCAGGTCGCCGAGGTGGTATATGAGGTCGGGGGGCTCTCCTCCGCCCCGGACTGCCCTGTAGACCCCCCACCTGACGGACATGCCCTCCAACGCCTTGATGTCCGGAGGCTCCTCCCTCCTGTCGTAGTTTGCCACCCTTAGTCCCAGGCTCCGTGCCCTGTCCACGACCTCTTCGGAGTAGGAGATGTTCATGGCGGCCCTGATCTCCGGGAACACCTGCATGGTCGTCAGGATGATCGAGGAGAGGTGGGAGGAGGCGCCGAACCTTATGGGTCCCGCCACGAGGCCCTCCCTGCCCCTCCTAATCCTGCCGTCGACGGCCGCCACGTCATCTGGCCCCCTGGCATAGCGCCAGTCCAGGGACATGGCGAGGTTCATGCCCACCTCCGGCACGGCCTTCGCGAACAGGGGCTCGGAGAGGACGAACCGGAGTGCCCTCGCCATGTTGTCGTAGACCTCCCAGCGCTGGGCCGGGATCTCGAGCCACGCCGTCGGGTTCACGGGGCAGCTCCCCTTTCCCTGCCTAACGGGCGCGTAGTCGATGGCCGTCTGGATGAACTCCCTGGCAAGGGCAACGGCCTGAACGGGGTCCCTCCCCCTGGCGAGCAGGGCGGTGATGGCGGCGGAGAAGGAGCATCCGGTACCGTGGGTGCAACCACCCTCGATCCTGGGCAGCGAGAGCCTCACCACGTTGCCCCTGAAATAAAGGATGTCCGTGGATGTCGGTCCATGCGCGTGACCTCCCTTGACGACGACGTACGGCGTCCCATACCTCTCTGAGATCTCGCGGGCGGCCTCCGCTGGGTCTCCTACGGGGGAGCCCAGCAGCACCTCCGCCTCGGGCAGGTTTGGCGTGGCGACCAGCGCCCTGGGCAGGAGTTCCTCCTTAAGGGATTCGACGGCGTCCTCCCTCAGCAGCCTCGCTCCGCTCTTCGCCACCATAACCGGATCCACTACCAGGGGGAGCCCCAGGTCCTCGACCGTGTTCGAGACGGCGTGGATAATTCCGGAATTGGACAGCATTCCGGTCTTCGCGGCGTCGATTCCGAGGTCTCTGTGAACGGCCATGATCTGCTCGACCACGAACTCAGGCGGGACCTCGAGGACTCCCGTCACCTCGTAGGTGTTCTGGGCAGTAAGGGCCGTTATGGCCGTTGTCCCGTGGACCCCGAGGGCGGCGAAGGTCTTCAGGTCGGCCTGGATACCCGCTCCTCCTCCGGAGTCGCTGCCCGCGATGGTGAGGGCGACCGGGTGCCTCATCCTAGGTCAGCCTCCACGGCGGAGGCCACCCTGAGGCCCGAGCGGATCATCCCCCCGAGAACGGGCCCCATCCTCGGCGTTCCCCTGAGCTCGGAGGCGGCCATTCCGGCCACGTAGAGCCCTTCGACGACCCTGCCCGACGCCTCGACCACCTCCTCCTCCCCGGTGGGGGCGTCCATGAAACCCATCCCCCTGAGCCTCAGCCTTCCCCTCTTCTCGAGGAGCCTGAGGAGGAATGCGTCGTGCCCCGTGGCGTCGACGACGGCCCTCGAGGGGATCATGAGGGGGTCTACGTGCCAGCCCGAGTCCGCGATGGGAGTCCAGTTGATCACGACTCCGGACACGCGCTCCCCCCTCACGATGAGGTCCTCAACGTGTACTCCTGTCCAGATAAAGGCCCCGTTGTCGAGGACCGCCTTCGCGAGCCTGACCATTGCTTCGAGGCCGCTGAGGAAGTAGAGTTTACCCCTCCTGACCATTCTGGTGCCCAGGGAGGACAGGAGATCCGAGGCCTCGCCCTCCTCCACGGCCGCGAAGGGGAGGAGCATGCCTCCTCCCCTGATCCCCCCTCCCACGCCCAGGCCCCTCTCCAGCACCAGGACCTTGTACCTCCTGGATAGCCTCAGGCTCGCCGCCAGGCCCGCCGGCCCCGCGCCCACCACAACCACGTCTGGCTCGGCCCACTCAGCGAAGAAGGACGCAAACTCCCTGACGATCCCGAGGGTTACATCGGCCTCCGTGAAGTTCGTAACTGGCATCCCGGACTATAGAGGAGGGAGTCTTGAAATAATGATGATTTAAGTAGTGCATCGGCATATGGTGCGAGGGAATGAAGAGGAGCTCCAGGAACTGGAAGAAGAGGGGAAAGATGAGGTGGAAGTGGAGGAAGAAGAGGATGAGGAGGCTCATGCGGCAGAGGAGGAGCCAGAGGGCCTGAGGCCCCTCGTCCTCGACGCCACGTTCTTCCTTCTCGGCTGGAGGCCCGGGGACCTACCCACCGGCGCACCCCTTTTCACGGTCCCACGGGTCGTGGAGGAGGTCAGAAGCAGGGAGGGCAGATTCAGGCTCAGCGCCCTCCCCACCCTCAGCGTCCTATCGCCCTCGAGGGCGTCCCTGGCCGTCGTGGAGAAAGCGGTATCGGATACTGGAGATTCCCTCTCCAGGGCCGACAAGGAGGTCGTTGCCCTCGCCTTGGACCTCGGGGGTGAGGTGGTCTCCGACGACTACTCCATCCAGAACGTCTGCAGGCACCTAGGCATTCCGTTTCGCCCCCTATTCACCGGGGGGATTAAGAAGAAGTTTCGTTGGGGCTACAGGTGCACCTCCTGCGGCAGGATATACTTCCACGATCCTGGAAGGTGTCCGAGATGCGGAGGCGCCCTAAAGAGGGTGAGGCTGAGGTAGTGGTCCTGGCAGCCTTCGGCCGCGGGGGCATAATCGCCTCTTCCTTCTCAACTAGATCCTACGCGGCGGCATTTTCCTGGCTTGAGGATATCCTCGAGCGGAGGGGATCGAGGGCGTTCCGCATAGAAGAAGTCACGAACCTCTACTGGCGTGATCCACGAAGGCTGGTGGAGGAGCTGGACCTCAGCGGTCTGACGCGGTTTCAGAGGAGGCTCTACCTATGGCTCGTAGAGCACGTCCCCCCAGGTACCGTTGTAACCTATGGGGAGGTCGCTTCGGCCCTGGGAACCTCGCCAAGGGCGGTCGGTAGGGCGTTGGCGGTCAATCCCTTTCCACCCATAGTGCCCTGTCATCGGGTGCTGGCAAAGGGGGGATTGGGCGGATTTTCCGGACCCATCCGTGAGAAGGAGGCCCTGCTCAGGATCGAGAGAGTCCTAACCTCTTCACCAGCCTGGAGGCGTGTAGCCTGAGTAGCGGGTTGGAGCTCTTGGAGAGCTCGAGGATCTTCTCCTTGTACCTCCTCACCAGGTCTGGTCTTCTGTCGGCGATGAGGGCGAGGAACCTGACGGCGTCGTCCTGCTCGTAGGGGTCGCCGTCGAACCTGTGCATGACGGTTTCGGCGTACTTGGCCACCTCTTGGGGGTGGGTCTCGGCCAACTTGAGCATCACGGTCGTTGCGTAGTCCCTGACGGGCCTCAGGTGGAAGCCCGCCCTGGCGGCCAAGAGCGGCAGGTAGGGGAGGATCGACTCCGGCTTCCTCCTCCACATCTCCCAGAGCGCCAGCATGGCGCCGATGAGGACGCTCTGGTCTTCCTCCTTCTTCAGGATCTCCTCAAGCCTGATCCGTAGCTCATCGGACTCCAGGATTTCTTCTGCTATTTTCCCGTAGTTCTCAACGTTTATCTCCATCAGTCTATCCCTGAGATCCCGCACGTCCTGGAATTCCCCATTTTCTATATAACTTATGGAACACATATTCAGCTGTGGGGAGGATACCGAGGAAGGTTTGGGTCCTAGGCCTAACCTCCTTCTTCACGGACGTCTCGACGGAGTCCATTATGTCCGTCTTTCCCGTATATCTCTACTACTTTCTGGGGCTCGGGGCCTACGGCCTCGGGATCGTTGAGGGGCTCGCCGAGTTCATTTCGTCGGTCCTGAAGGGCCTTTCCGGGCCGCTGGTCGACAGGTTCTGGGGCAGGAAGAAGGGGGCCCTGTTCGGGTACGGCCTTTCCACTGCCTTCAAGTCACTCTTCCTGCTTTCCACGTACCTGCCCGGGGCCGCCGCCCTGAAGGCCGTCATTGCCGCCAGGCTCGGCGACAGGCTGGGCAAGGGCATCAGGACCTCTCCTAGGGACGCCATGCTCGCCTCGGTTGAGGGGGAGAAGGGGAGGATCTTCGGCATTCACAGGGCCATGGATCAGGCGGGGGCCGTCGTTGGTCCCCTCCTCGCGATACCCTTCCTCTACGCCTTCGGCTTCAGGGGGGTCTTTGCCTTCGCATTGATACCCAGCGTCATCGCCGTACTCATCCTCGGCCTTGGGGTACCGGAGGAGCCAAGGTACGGCCGCAGAGTGCCCATTATCCAGACCTTCAGGGCAGCGAACTGGAGATACATATTGGGAATCAGCGTGCTCTCAGCCGGGGTATTCAGCATAGCCTTCCCCCTGATCGCGGTCTTCGGCGAGTCGGCCAGGCTGCTCGTCGACGTCAGGGGGAGGCTCACCGTTGTCATGCTCTTCTTCGTCCTGCAGAACGTCCTGTACACCGCCTCCTCCTACCCCTTCGGCCGGATGCTGGACGCACTCGGTCCCAGGAACTCCCTGATCGTCACCGCCGCCTTCCTGCTGTGTATGGACCTGCTGGTGGCCTCCCTCGGCCTCGGCATGTTCCAGGTAGCACTCTTTGTCTCCCTCTACGGCGTCTTCATGGCGTTCTTCGAGGTCGGAAGGAGGGCCGCAACCGCGCTGATCACGGAGCACGGGGCGTACGGGCAGGGCATGGGGATAATGCACCTCAGCAGCGGTCTGTCGCTGCTGGCTGGCAACACGGTCTTCGGCTACCTCTGGTCCAGGGCTCCATGGATGGCCCTCGCCTTTTCGGCCTCGATGGCCGCTCTGTCGATCCCGATATTCGCCCTCAGCGCGAGGAAATAGAGTGGTAGGCTATCTGACCCACGGCGATGCCTGCATCACCCGGTGGCACCGTGCTGTGCACGATGAGGTCGGGAATCCTCTTTTTCATATACTCCACGATTGGGACGTTGTAGGCGACTCCGCCTGTCACGCCTATCCTCATCCCCTCGTCCAGCGCGATCTCCAGCAGTCCGTCCAGCGCCGCCTTTACGGCACCCGCAGCACTTCCCCCCTCGGACACGTACTCCATGATGGGTCTGAGCTCGACAACCTTTCTCCCGCCGGCATACCCTATCTCCGGCTCCGGCCCCGAATCCCACCTTTCCTCCAGCAGGAGGCGCTCAAGCTTCATTGCCGGCTCCCCTTCGTATGTCCTCTCGTCGCAGACACCGTAGAGGAATGAGAGGGCGTCGAGGAACCGGCCCATGGAGGTGGACCTGGGGGCGAGTTTAAGGGCTCTGTCCCAGAGCTCCGGGTACTCGAAGGGGGGCTCGAGGCCGGCCGCCCTGAAGAGCCCAAAAGCGGTCCTCTTGGGGTATCTGACGGCCAGGTCGCCGCCGACCAAGGGGAATTCAGAGAGGGAACCTATGCGCTGAAATCTTCCGTTTTCGACCTTGATCACCTCTCCACCCCAGGCGGCGCCGTCGAGGCCGTATCCGGTGCCGTCCATGGCGATTATCACGCCTTCCTCGACGCCCGTCTCGGCGAGCAGGGCCGCCGCGTGGGCGAAGTGGTGCTGGACCCCGATGGCCTCCACTTCCAGCCTCTCGGCGAGTCTCCGGGCCACCATCCTGCTGTTGTACCTCGGATGTAGGTCCATGAGGACGCACTCTGGGTTTCCGGCACCGGCCATCTCCATTAGGCGGGTGATCGCCCCCTCGAGGAATCGGAGGGTTTCCGGGTTATCGCAATCCCCAATGTGCTGGGTGGCGTAAACCCTGCCTTTCCACGAGACGGCACCGACGTTGTTCAGCTCAGCCCCCACAGCAATGCAGTTACCCTGCACCCGGAAGGGGAGAGGTCGGGGAACGAACCCCCTGGACCTCCTCACGAAGGCCGTTTTCCCCCCCACGATCTTGACCAGAGAGTCGTCCACCCTGTTGGCGATGTCGAGGTCGTGGAGGAGGTAGAAATCAGCCTTCATCTTGAGGGCATCTTCGTTTTTGATCACCATTGGCAGGCCTGGAGGGTTGGCGGAGGTCATGATGAGGGCGTCTTCGGTGAAGTGATGGAACAGGACGTGATGCGCGGCTGAGTAGGGGAGGTAGGCCCCGATGTAGGGCAACCCTGGGGCTATCTCCTCGAGGGCTCCCCGGTCCCTCCTCCTCAGCAGGACGATGGGCCTCTCCCTGGAGAGGAGGATCCGTCTCTCCTCCTCCGAGATTTTCGCGTATTTCTCCAGGGTCCTCAGATCCCGGAACATCACCGCGAATGGCTTTTGCTTCCTGCCCAAGAGGATCCTCAGCCTCCTGGCCTCCGAGATCCTAGCGATCACGTGCATGCCGCCCCAGGACTTCATGATGCCTATGGAACCCCCTTCCAGCATCTTTGCCGCAATCTCGAACGGGTTTCCGTGAACCTCCAGACCGTTTCTGTCAAGCAGGAAGTATCTAGGTCCCTGACCTGGGCAGCTGATCGCCTGGTGGTGGAACCTTCTGCTGTTGGGGTCCGTAAACTCCCTGAGGCATTTGCCCTCTAGGGGGAACACTCCCATGGTGGTGTTCGCCCTGTCGTAGGGTACTCTCAGGGTTATGGAGAATCTGGGACCGCAGTTGGTGCAGGAATTGAAGGGATAGAGATATCTCTCGTGGTTTGGGTCGAACAGCTCCTTCAGGCACTCGTCACATATGGCGAGGTCCGGGGGAATTGGGATCATCCCTGGCTCCCCGCCGCTCTCCAGGATGACGAAGTCCCGGTACTCGCACTCCCCGGGCAATATTTCGTAACCTTCCACTTTCGCGGGCGGCCTCAGCTCCCTCACCAGGAGGTCGAGGAACTCTCGGGCGTCGCCGTTTATGCAGATCTCCACCATTCCCCCGAGGTTCCTCACGTAGCCCCTGAGGCCCAGCCTCTTAGCCAGCCTGTAGACGGTGGGCCTGAAACCGACGCCCTGGACGACCCCCCAGATCCTTATGATCATCCGGGACCAAATCCCTCTTAATACCTATGAGGGCTGCACCACCGTGAAGCTAAACCTGAGGCACGGCGGCGGTGGCTCAGAGATGGAGAAGCTCATAAGGTCCCTGCTTCCCCAGCTCCACGGCGTGGGGGAGGGTGAGGTGCCGCTGAGGTGGCTCGAGGATGCGTCCGTGGTCGGCGGCGTCGCACTGACGATAGACTCCTACACGGTGAGGCCCATATTCTTCCCCGGCGGGGACCTGGGGAGGCTCTCCGTGTGCGGCACCGTAAACGACCTCTCGGTCATGGGGGCCGAGCCCAGGGCCCTGGCCATATCCCTCGTGGCCGAGGAGGGTTTGGACTCGGACGTCCTTGATGCGGTCTTCGCGAGCGCTGGTGATGCCGCCAGGGAGGCAGGTGTCCCGGTGATCGCGGGCGACACGAAGGTGGTCGAGAGGGGGGGAGTGGAAAGCTTGATCATTACGACATCCGGCTTTGGCCTCGAGCACCCGAGTCTGGAGGAGAACTTCAGGAGCCGTGGGAGGGAGAGCAAGTGGCTCGTCGCCAGGAACCTAAGGCCAGGGGACGCGATCATCGTCACCGGGAGCGTGGGAGACCACGGGGCGGCCATCGTGGCCTCCAGGGAAGGCCTGGGCTTCAGTGGGGAGTTGAGGAGCGACGTAGCACCATTGAACTCCCTGATGGGCAGGGCCCTGGAGGCCGGTGGCGTGGTCTCCGCCAGGGACCCGACCAGGGGGGCCGTCGCGGGCGTCCTCAACGAGTGGGCATCGGCCACGGGCCTCGGCATAGAGCTATGGGAGGACAAGATTCCCGTACGGGAGCCCGTCAGGGCCCTATCCAACGTCCTGGGCATAGACCCGCTGGAGCTCCCCAACGAGGGCATGGCGGTGCTCGCCGTCGTTCCGGACAGGGCCGAAGACGTCCTGGAGGCCGTTAGGGAGGATCCCCGGGGCAGGGAGGCCACCGTCGTCGGGGAGGTCACCAAGGAGCACGGCTACGTCGTCCTGAACACCACCATCGGGGGGAGGAGGATCGTCGAGAGGCCGGTGGGGGATCCCGTCCCCAGGATCTGCTAAAGCATGACCAAGTCCCTTCCATACTTGTAGACGATGGAGCAGGCCCCCTCCGAGGAGACCATGCAAGGGCCTACAGGGTGCTCGGGCGTGCAGGCGGTCCCGAAGAGGGGGCACTCCCACGGCTGTGCTTCTGCCCTGATGACCTCGGGACACCTGCATCCCGGCGGCTCCGGGAACTCCTGATCCAGGATCGGATCAACGATGTCCTCGAAGGCCTTCCTGGCATCGTGGTCCTGGAACCTGGGCTTTGGGAGCATGAGGGAGTCGGGCAGCCTCTCGAAGCCCCTCCAGTGCGCGTCCGCGAACTCGAATGCCTCCTCAAGTGCCCTCTTCGCCTCGGGGAGCCCCTCCCTCCTCACGACCCTCCTGTACTCGTTTCTGAGCCCCGCAATGCCCTTCTTCCTCATCTTGGCCATGAGCGCAATTGAGGCGAGGACGTCTTCGGGCTCGAACCCCGTAATCACCATGGGTATATCGAACTTCTCGGCCACCCCCAGCCACCCCTCCTCCCCTATGATGGCCGACACGTGCCCTGGGAGTATGACGCCGTCGAGCCTCACCTCGCCCGACGAGAGGACGCCCTCCACGGCTGGGGGAGTTCTCCTGTGCGAGCTGAAGATGAAGAAATTTTCGGGAGGATCGGAGAGGAGTACGTGGGCCGTCGCGGGCGCCGTCGTCTCGAAGCCGACCGCAAAGAAGACAACGTCCTCCTTAGCACCCTTCGCCATGTTTAGGGCATCGTAAATCGAGTAAACCACCCTGACATCCGCCCCCATGGCCCTAAGGTCCTCGAGGGAGCCGCTCGGCCCAGGAACCCTGTACATGTCCCCGAAGGTGGCTATGATCTTGCCTTTCCTCCCTAGCTCGAGCACGGCCTCTATTTCTTCGTTTGGGGTAACGCAAACGGGGCAGCCCGGGCCCTCCCTGAGGTCGACATTGTACCGTCGGGCCACTCCAAGGAGGCCGCTCCTGACGATCGTGTCCTGATGCGTTCCACAGACATGCATAAAGGTCATGCCGCTGGCGAACTCCAGCTCTTCCTTCATCTATGTTGAAATATTTAGGTAATATTTTAAAATATAGTGCCTTAAATAATAACTTGGACAATATCGGTTCGGATGGTAAGGCGGGTTGCGGCCTGGGCGCTAGCTTACGCCTTCTACCTATTCCTAGCCGCTGGCAGCGGAAAGGATGTCCTCTTCTGGAGTCATGAGGAGTTGATCATCGGGGCTATAGTGGCTGCCGTTGCCGCTGCCTTGGCCGTGAACTATCTGAATAGGAGCCGAAATCTCAGGATGCTTAACCCTAAGAGATGGATCATGATCTTGGCCTACTCCTTTGTCTTCTTCTATTATATGGCTAAGGCAAACCTCGATGTCGCCTACAGGGTGATAACCGGCAGGATTAGGCCAGGGATCGTGAAGGGCCCTTGCGAGTTTCTCACGAGGGATCTCGCCAAGACGTGGCTCGCCACCAGCATCACGCTGACCCCCGGCACCCTGACGGTGCACGTTGACGATGCAGGCAATTTCTACATTCACTGGATAAACGTTCGAAAGGAGAAGCCCGAGAACGTTAGGGAGGTTGTCGGATCTTTGGCCGATTGGGCGAGGAGGATTGCGGAATGATGAATCCATTCATAATTGGGATAGGGGGAATCCTCTTCGGAGTATTTTTGGCGATCTTGAGGTTGGTGATAGGCCCGGATACGCCAAACAGGGTCGTGGCGGTCGACACCATAAACACGTATGTGGTTGCCCTGATGGTGCTGCTCGCTGCCGTTTTCGACAGGGCCATCTACGTGGACATTGCGATCGTGTATGCCCTCCTCTCGTACCTCGCCACCCTCCTCATTTCCAGGAGCCTTCCGGAGGTGGGTAAGTGATGTTGGACGGCATTCTCTATGCCCTATTGGCGGTTTCGGTCTTCTTCCACGTTCTAGGAGGTGTTGCGTTGCTGAGATTTCCGGACCTTTACACGAGGCTCCACGGGCAGACGAAGAGCACGACCTTCGGCAGCATATTCACGGTCTTCGCCGTGCTGGCATATGCTATATCCAAGTACCTCGAGACAGGCATGGGTAAGTACCTCTCCATGAGTACGCACTCCGTTGTGGCCCTGCTGGCCCTCATGATAACGAATGCTACGGGTGCCCATGCGATCGCCAGGGCCGCCAGGATGGTCGGTGTGAGGCCATACGCCGCCGTCGTGGATGAGCTGGAGGAGGTGGAGGAATGATCTCCGTCGCGGCCCAGATGGTGATACAGGGCATCGTTCTGGCAGGGATTTTCCTAACTGCACTCTACGCCCTCCTGCAGAAGGACCTCCTGGCCTCGGCCCTCATGCTCGCGGCCATGAGTCTCCTCATGTCCCTAGAGTTCTACCTCCTCCAGGCCCCAGACGTCGCGATAGCGGAGGCCGCGGTCGGGGCCGGGGTGTCAACCCTGGTTTTGGTGTTGGGCATTCGGAAGACCGGGAGGTGGGAGGAGTGAACACTATCAGGAGCATCTTGGCCGTGAGCGCTTTGTTGGTGATCCTCTTCACCTTCATACTGATATCCTTCAACCCGGGCTATGGCCTGTTCTCCTTCGGGCACCCGGAGGAGAAGTCCTGGAGAATAGCCCTGTACAAATATTACATAGAGAATGGGGCCAACCTGAGCGGCGGGGCCAACATAGTCACGGACATAGTCTTCGACCTCAGGGGTTACGATACCCTGGGGGAGGCCACGGTGCTCTTCACAGCCATTGCCGGAGCCCTCGCCCTCCTGAGGAGGGGTGGTGCGAAGTGACCAGGACCTTCTCGAGGATTGTCGAGACCGTTGCCGACTTTTTCCTGATCTTCATCATCGTCTTCGGCATCTACATCATCACCCACGGACACCTCACTCCCGGAGGGGGCTTCCAGGGAGGCGTCGTCCTGGCCGCCGGCATCCTGCTCCTCCTCGTCGCCCACGGGTTCTCCTTCGCACGCAAGATACCGGAGGAGCTGCTCAGCGATCTTGAGGCCATAGGTGGGATCGCCTTCATTCTCCTAGCCTCCCTGGGTTTTGGGCAGTCCTTCTTTTACAACATCCTCTGGCACGAAAAGCTCGCGTTCGCCGAGCAGGTTGGCAGGTTCTTCAGCGGCGGTGCCATCCCCCTCATGAACCTCAGCGTGGGACTCAAGGTCGTTGCCGGAATAACCTCCGGAATGTTTGCCCTCTCCCTCTTCGGGGGTGAGGAATCATGATGGTTTACCTAACGGCCTTTGCGTTGATCATGCTTGGAATCGCTGGGATGCTCTTCCGCAGGAACCTCTTGAAGATCATCATGGCCCTAAGCGTGGCCGATTCCGGCGCCTATCTCTTGCTCATCGCCATTGGCTATCGCTCTGGTGGGACGGCCCCCATCCTGACGGGCTACGAGGGTGGTCCGATGGTGGATCCCCTCCCCCAGGCCCTGGTGCTCACGGCCATCGTCATAGGGGTCTGCGTCCTGATCATGGCCGTTTCGCTGGTGGTCAACGTCTACAGGCACTACGGGACGCTAGACGTTTCGGAGCTTAGGAGGCTGAGGGGGTGATGGGATGAGCCACCTACCAATTTGCGGCATAGTCGTGTACTTGACCGCCGCCTTCCTGACGCCCCTCCTCTACAAAGCGCACAGGCGGGTCGCCGAGGGCGTGTTCCTAGCATCGACACTCTCGAACCCCGTCCTGCAGACGCTCTTGATTCTTGAGTTGTCCTCCAACTCCTGGAAGCCCATAGTATACACGCTTGGGGCCGCGGGACCGTACGAGTGGACCTACCCCATCAGGATAGTCCTGGAGGTCGACGCACTGAGCGCCTTCATGGCCCTAATAGTGACGTCGATTTCTGCAGCCGTAGCCCTCTTCTCCATAGGCTACATGGAGGAGGATGGATTGCAAAAGTACTACACGCTCTTCCTCCTCCTGGACGCAGGCATGTTGGGAATGGTCCTCACGGGCGACCTCTTTAACCTTTACGTTTTCCTGGAGATCACCTCAATTTCCTCATATGCCCTCGTGGCCTTCAGAAAGCACCAGTGGGAGGCCGTGGAGGCGGGCATGAAGTACATGATCATGGGATCCCTTGCCTCGACCATAATTCTGGTGTCCATTGCCCTCCTCTACGGAGAATACGGGACCCTGACCATGGCACAGCTAGGATGGCAGTACAGGCATCATCCGACGGGGATGGCCAGAGTCGCGCTCGCCGGCCTGCTCGCGGGATTTCTGATGAAGGGTGGCATTGTCCCTGTACACATGTGGCTTGCTGATGCGCATCCTGCTGCCCCGAGCACCATTTCCGCCCTCCTCTCCGGGCTAGTCATCAAGGTGGGCATCTACTCGGCCGCCAGGATCGCCTATTCGGTGTTTTGGATGGGGACGGATGTCAGGCTCCTCGGCTGGCTCGTGGTCGTGGTGGGGGCAGCATCCATAATCGTTGGGAACCTTTTGGCGGGCTTTCAGAGGGACATCAAGAGGCTCCTGGCCTACAGCTCGATTGGCCAGGTCGGCTACGTCGTAACTGGCCTGGGGATCGCCTTAATACCCGGGGTGAACCCCGAAGCCTCCAGGGCCGCTTTGGACGGCGCCCTCTTCCACCTTCTCAATCACGCCGTGCTGAAGGCCATGCTCTTCCTTTCCGTAGGGGCGATAGTTCACTCGCTCGGCACCAGGGACATCGGTTACATGGGTGGGATTGCCAAGAGGATGCCCCTGACGTCCGCAGTCGTGTTGTTGGGGGCTATGGGTATCATAGGTGCCCCGCCCCTCAACGGGTTCGTTTCGAAATGGATGCTGTACGAGGCCACAGCGATCTTCAATCCCATTATAGGAGCCATCGCGGTACTCGGCACCGCGTTCTCGACCGTCGCATACGGCCGCCTTTTCTATGCCCTCCTGGGTAGGGAGAGCAGACTGGTGGCCGACCGATCCCCGAGGGACCCCGGACTCTGGATGTCCGTCCCAATGATTTTCCTGGCCGCGGCATCCGTCCTGTTCGGCATACTGCCCAGGATCCCCGTTGTGGGCCTTGTTAGGCCAGCCAGGGCAGCGCTCCTTTCCCCCGGCTCCTACACCTCATGGTTGAAGGTCGCAGGAGGCATTCTCAGTTCACCCAATCTCCCGCCGGCTGGGCAGCCTATCAGCGTTTTCGGGAGCTGGGTTCCCGCCGTCTTCCTGCTCGTCTTCGCCATATCCATAGCCTTCTTCCTGCTGATCAGGAACCTTTCAGCATCCGGCGTAAGGACTGTGGGCGAGGGCGTCAAGGTGTTCCTCAGCGGCGAGGACGAGCGGGACTTCGAGGCCCTCCAGCTGCCGGGGACCAGCGTCGTTTGGGGATTCGCGGAGGCTGTGAAATCCCTAGTAAACGCGCTGAAAAGGGAGCACTCCGGCGATCTCACAGTATACCTATTTTGGCTGATCTTCCTATATGCCGTGCTGATTCTGCTGTGGGGTGGTGCCTGATGGGTCTCCAGCGCTTCATCAAAAGGTCCCCGTGGGTCTTCCACCTGAACACAGGCGGATGCAACGCCTGCGATATCGAGATCCTGGCCGCCCTCACGCCCAGGTACGATGCGGAGAGGTTTGGCGTTAAGCTCGTGGGGAGCCCGAGGCATGCCGACATCCTGGTGGTTTCCGGACCGATGACGAGGAAGGATGTGGAGAAGGCGAAGAGGATCTACGAGCAGATGCCCTCTCCGAAGGCTGTGGTGGCGGTCGGCGTGTGCACGATGGGCGGGTCCGTTTTCCATGATTCTCCCTTCGTCACTGCCCCGATTAGCGATCACATCCCGGTGGACGTCTACATTCCTGGTTGTCCGCCTAGGCCCGAGGCCATCCTTCACGGCATCTTGGAGGCCCTTGAGAAGCTGGAGGTGGAGTGAAATGGACCTGAATCAGCTGTTGGAGGAGCTTAAGCGCGTTTCAGGTGGCGAGGGCTTCGTGCAGGATCAGGAGATGTCCAAGACCTCAAGGCGGAGGAGGGTGTGGGTTACCGCAGACCGCAGGAACTTCAGGTCAGTTATTCTGAAGCTCGTCGAGATGTACACATACCCACAACTCTCTTTCATCGTCGCCCAGGACCTTGGCGACAGGCTCCAGCTCATATACTCCTTCGAGGTGAACTCCGGCAAGCCGTTGGAGGCTGTAGAGGTCTCGGTTAAGGTGGACATACCTAAGGACGACCCCCGGATTGCGACCATTACGGACATGTTCCCTGGAGCGGAGGTCTACGAAAGGGAGGCCCAGGAGATGATAGGCGTGGACGTGGTCGGTCTTCCGGACAAAAGGCGCCTCCTAATCCCGGAGGACTTCCCCGAAGGCGTGTTCCCGTTGAGGTTGGACGAAAAGGGTATACCTCCTGAGCTGTGGAAGAAGAAGTCCCCGCACCCGCTGGAGGGAGATGGCAATGAGTGAGGAGTACAGGGAATTGGGCGTTTCCATACCAATAGGCCCCTTCCACCCAGCCCTGAAGGAGCCCATTGGCTTCAGGATCTGGGTTGAGGGGGAGAAAATCGTCAAGGCCGATATCAGGTTTGGGCACAACTACAGGGGCATCGAGCTCATCGGGGCGAGGAGGAACTGGATCCAGATCCTGTATTTGGCTGAGAGGATCTGTGGGATATGCAGCTGGTCCCACCAGTTCCCCCTGGCCCAGGCCATTGAAAGTCTCATGGACGTGAGGCCCCCGGACAGGGCGAACTACATCAGGGTCGTCGTCGGAGAGCTCGAGAGGATCCACAGCCACATGCTCTGGCTAGGGGTCCTCGGTCACGAGATAGGATTTGACACCCTCCTCCACCTCACCTGGGGCGTGAGGGAGAAGGTGATGGACGCCCTGGAGTTGATCAGCGGAAACAGGGTGAACTACGCCATGGCCACCATAGGCGGTGTGAGGAGGGATATCACGGAGGCCAAGAGGGATATCTTGCTGAGGAAACTAGACGATCTCCTCAAGGGGGTGGAGACCCTCAGGGACATCGTCCTGACGCATAAGCTCGTCCTCCTGAGGACCGAAGGCGTTGGCCGCTACGACAGGGAGCTGGCCCTTCGCCTCTGCCTCCAGGGGCCAATGGCGAGGATGTGCGGGATCAGGAAGGACGTGAGGCAGGACGAGGGCGTGGCAGCATACGGGGACCTGGGCTTCAGGGCCATCGTCGCCAGGGACGTCGTGGGGAAGGACGGATGTGATGCTTACTCGGCTACCGCCGTGAGGGTGGCGGAGACGATTCAATCAATAAATCTTGTGAGGGACGCCCTTATGGAGATGCCCCCGGGACCCATATCCGCCTTCCCCAAGCCCATAGTTGCACTTACGAGGGCAAGCAAGGCGGAGGGAGAGGCCATAGGCAGATACGAGGCGCCTAGGGGTGAGGTCATCCACTATGTCAGGGCCGCTAAGTCGGACAAGCCGAAGAGGTGGAAGGTCAGGGCTCCTTCGCTGATCAACGTCTATTCGACGAAGTGGGTGTTTCCGGGACACCAGATCGCGGATGCCGTGGTCATTGCAGCGCAACCGGATCCGTGTATCGCGTGCACCGAGAGGGCACTTATAGTTGACTTGGATCGCGGGGAGAGGAGGGTGGTCGATCATGCCTATCTCACCGAGCTTTCAAGGAGGAAGAGCAAGGAGGTGATGGGAGATGTTTGAGCCCCTTAGCATTATTCTGTATGCGTTGGCCGCTATAGTTTTCTCCCTCTTCTTTGGCTTGCTCTTCATGGGAGTAGACAGGAAGCTCTATGCGAGGATGCAGTCCAGGATAGGCCCCCCAATCCTGCAGCCCTTTTATGATGTGCTCAAGCTCCTGGGCAAGGAGATCGTGAGGCCCAGAGGGGCATCGCCCCTGTACTCGCTGGCGCCGATCTTCCACGTTGCCACCGCGGCTGCGCTGGCGGCCTATGTTCCCTTTGGTCTCAAATCGCCCCTCTCCCACTACGGGGACATCATCGTGATCATCTACCTGATAGCGCTGGCGGCCTTTGCGGTCGTCCTGGGCGGCGCGGCTTCTGGATCCCCGTTTTCAAGCGTAGGCTCCCAGAGGGAATTGGTACTAATAGTGTCCATAGACGCCCCCATGCTCGTCTCCCTCCTGACCCTGGCCTGGCTCTCCCCCGGGTTCTCCGTGTTCTCCTTGGAGGCAATAAGTAAACATCCGCCCCTCTTCTCCGAGAATCCGCTAGTGAGGGTTCTGGGGCTTCTCCTGCTGGTCGGCGTGGTCATGTGGTACATTGGTGACATCAAGGTGGGGATCACAGAGGTGGAGGAGGCCGAGACCGAGATCGCAGGTGGCCCACTCGCCGAGTACTCAGGTCCCAATCTCGCAATGTTCGAGATGGGCAGGGCGATCAGGCTATTTGTGGGTGCCTCGCTCATCGTGAACCTCTTCTTCCCCCAGGACCTCTCCATCTTCCTCAGCCTCCAAGGCCCGCTCCTCGAGTTTGGTAATGTCTGTTTCCACCTGCTGAAGACCTTCCTGGTAGTGTTCTTGGCGGTGACCTTCCACAGGACCATGTTTGGCAGGCTCAAGATCAGCTCCGTTGCCTCCCTCTACTGGAAGTACATTATCCCCCTGACCTTGGTATCGTCCGTGGCTGCAATCGTCCTTAGGAGCATGGGGGTGATCTGATGGGCCTCGTCTCCTGGATAGTGAGGAATCTCTTTTCCCGACCGATGACCAACCGCTTCCCGAAGACGCCTCCGGTTCCCGTTCCCGAGGGCTTCAGGGGGAAGCTCCAGTACGACCCGGAGAAGTGCATTGGGTGTCAGCTCTGCGTGAGGGTCTGCCCGACGCAGACTATCAAGTTCCTACCGGAGGAGAAAAAGATAGCATTCTGGGTCGGCAGATGCGTCTTCTGCTCTCAGTGCGTTGAGGTGTGTCCGACGGGTGCCCTACAGATGAGCAAAAATTTCCTGTTGGCCTCGGACGACATGCACGACGAGCGTTATATGGGCGGCCCGGCGCGCAGGCGGGGGATAGAGCGGTAATCGCCGCTGTCCAGCATCTCGATGAGCCTCCGCGCCGCCTCCCTAACGGGCGGCGATAACCTCATGTAGCCCTCAAAGGTCTTGGGCTGCACACCAATGACGGTAACGGCGGAGGCAAGATCATCCAGCATCTCCAACAACATCCCCATCGGGATGGAGTGCGTGGTCACCATGCCGGGGACGAGTTCATGTGGTTCGAGGATCCTAATTTCCCCTGGACTTAGGCCCATGAGGGCCGCGTCCACGAAGACGATCTCTTCGGGTCTCATCCTCCTGACGACGGGTATCACGATTTCTGGGGCGGTGCCCGCATCTATCCCCTTCGAGAACCTCACTCTCTTGGCCACGTAGGGGCCAACATAGTCATCCCCGCGGAGCGGGCTTCCTATTCCCACGACGACCCTCAACGTGGATGTTAAATCCGAAGACGATTAAGAACCGTGTGCCTGGGGACGCCGGCAGAGGTCATTGAGGTCAGGGACGACCTCGTGCTAGTTGACTACGGGGGCATTAGGAAGTGGGTCAGATCTCCGTTTCTTAAGCTGGAACCGGGGGAGACGGTCATGGTGCACGCGGGCTTCGTTATATCAAAGATCACGAGGGAGGTTTATGAGGACGTGATGGAGATATGGAGGGAGGTTAAAGAGGCCCTCAGATCTACCTCCCAAACCTCCTCTCCCTGAGCTGATAGGCCCTTATGGCCCTCAGGAAGTCCAGCTCGGAGAAGTTGGGCCAGTAGACGTCCGTGAAGAAGAGCTCCGAGTAGGCCGACTGCCAGAGCAGGAAGTTGGATATTCTCTCCTCCCCCGAGGTCCTGAGGATGAGGTCCGGGTCGGGGAGCTCGTGGGTCATGAGGTATCTCGAAAAGAGGTTTTCGTCAATTTCCTCAGGCTCCAAAACACCCCTCTTCACGTCCGATGCGATCCTCCTTATGGCCTCGATGATCTCCATTCTGCCGCCGTAGGCTATGGCTGCCGTGACGACCATTTCCCGAGCGCCTGAGGAAAGCTCCACCACCCTATTGATCCGCTCCCTAATGTCCTGCGGAAGGAGCTCCAATTTTCCGATGACATTCAGCCTTATTCCCCTTTCCCACGGCCTATCCTTTTCCACCCTGGACAACGCCCACCTTATGACGGAGAAGATGATCTCTAACTCCTCCTTGCGCCTGTGCAGGTTCTCGGTTGAGAGAGCGAATGCTGTGAGGTACTTTATGCCAAGGTCTTTGCTCCAATCTACAAGGTTCATGAAGGTTTCAAATCCCCTGCTGTAACCATCCTTTTTGTTGAGGCCCATTTCCCTCGCCCAGCGCCTGTTCCCGTCCATGATCACGGCCACGTGCCTGGGGATCCTCCCCTTGAGGACTTCCTTCCTGAGGCGGCTAACCATGGCCCTGTACGCGGTCTCCGCGATGAGGGAGGGGAGGTCCGTCATCCCCGTTCTATTATTCCATGGTTATTAACCCTTGGATGCTCGTGAGGGACAGGCTCTATGGGAGTTTCGACCTCACCCTCGGGGGCGAGGTCCTGGACCTAGCCCCCGTGTCGAGGCTGAGGGGCATATCCCTCTCCAACGTACCGCCGAGGATCCTCTCCAAGGTGGGCTTCTCGGAGAACATCTCGAATAGGCTCGAGCACTCCCTGGGCGTCGCCCACCTCGCCCAGTACCACGACGAGGATTTGGTCTATGCGGCGCTGTTCCACGATGTCGGCCTTCCACCCTTCTCCCACATGGTTGAGCACCTGATGAGGGAGGACCACGAGGCAAGGTCGGCCAGGCTGGCCTGGGACCTCGGCTACTCCAGGGCCTCCACGATCCTCTCTGGGAAGCACCACCTTTCATGGATGATCTCGTCCGGCATCGACCTTGACAACGCGGACAACGTTGCCAGGTTCCTGGTGACCGGCCTGGCCTCCTCACCCTCCTACGATCCCATACGCCTCGCCAAGTCGATGGACCCCGGGAGGGGGTGTTTCCTGGACACGTCCATTGTCAAAAAGTGGTTGGTGGACAGAAAGAGGCTGTACTCGAGGCTCTTCGGCTGGGCAAACCTTGCCCCACACTCCGTCATGACCTCCCTCCTGGAGGACATGTTCATCGAGGGCATCCTGGACGAGGCCTTCTTCGACATGACGGACGAGGAGGGGATAGCGATGCTCCTGAGGCACAGGCGGAGGAGGATGAACGCTCTACTCTCGGGGCACTTTCCCCGAGAGGTTCTTCGCCTGGAAGGTTTGGAGCCTCTGGATTGGGAAACCCGTTTTGGGCTCGAGAGGGAGATCGAGGGGAGGCTTGGCAGAGAAAGATTTTCGGTCTTCGTCTTCTCCGGAAGGTCGAAGGAGGACAGGAAGCTGAGGATCAAAACCTGTGACGGATCCCTCCTTGAGTTCGGGAGGGAGTCCCCCACCCTTACGGTGGTGTTCACGTATTTCAGGCCAAGCGGGGAAGAGTTAAAGCTGATACGGGGATGCATAGAATCAGGATGCTGATCTTGGTCGACCTCGAGACCGGGAGGAGGCACAGGGTGGTCGGTGGAGGGGAGCTGCTGGAGGTTGAGGGTTTGGGCCTCATATCCAGCGAGAGGCTCGTGGAGGGCTCCGTTATCAGGCTCGCCGGAAGGCGTTTCCTGGTGAGGAGGCCCTTACCGGAGGACGTCCCGAAGGTGCTCAGGAGGGTTGCCCAATTCAACAGCCCCACAGTGAACCAATACATGATGATGCGGGCGGGCGTAAGGTCCGGCTCCTTCGTTGTTGAGGCAGGCGCGGGCTCAGGGGGACTCACGGTCATGGTCCTCTGGGCCATCGGGAAGGGCGGCCGTCTAGTCTCCTACGAGAAAAGGAAGGAATTCGCGGAGGTCCTGAAGAGGAACGTGAAATCCCTTGGACTGGGGGACAACTGGATCCTGAAGGTCGAGGATTTTGGGAAAGCTAGCGAGTCCGGGGCCGACGCCCTCTTGGTGGACCTCCCCCAGCCTTGGGAGTATGTGGACGTCATCGCGAGGGTTCTCAGGCCCGGGGGACGGGTCTGCGCCCATTGCATGTCTGCGATCCAGGCCTGGAAGACCCACACATCCCTCTCGGATGGTCCCTTTGCCGAGGTGGGCACTTACGAGGTCCTCGAGAGGCCGTGGGTGGTGGACGAGAGGAGGATGAGGCCAGAGTTCGAGATGCTCGGTCACCACGGCTTCGTCGTGTGCGCCACCAGGGTAGGACCATGAGGCTGAAGATCGAGAGACCAGGTACGGAGCGCAAGGTGGTCTACGACGAGTCTAGGTGGGCTCTTCTAGAGGAACTCAGGGGCAGGGCGGCGGGGCTCCTGAGGATCCTCGGAGGCGACTCGTACGTCTACGGCTCCGTAGCGAGGGGGGACGTCCACAGGGGCTCCGACGTGGACATCGTCGTCCTGGACGGGAGGAGGCCGATGGAGGTGGAATCGCTGCTCCTCTCGAAGGGCATCGAGCCCCGGGCGAAGGAGGTGGTCATGGCCACCCCAAATTCCCTACCCAAGGGGCACATCCACCTCGGTGAGAACACGACGATCACGATCCCGCTTGTGAGGCCGAGCCCTAGGGAGGAGGAGTTCTACAGGTTTGGCGGGCTTGCGTCTAGAAGGGAGCTCGAGGAAGGGGTCAGGGTCCCAGGGGTGGATAAGAGGTTGATGATGATCCTGCCGATGGAGTATGGCCACCTCGAGTTCTCCATCCTGGGGAGGGAGGCTGAGGCCTCGAGGATCCTCGGCGTATCCGAGGAGCTCGTGAGGGAGAGGGTGAGGGTGCTGACCAGGAGGGACAGAATAGGCAGGACGGGGGTCTTCCTTAGGAGGGAGATACCCCTGGAGGAGGACCTGGGGGAGGCGTTCGAGAGGCTGGCCGACAAGAGTGCAGAGATCAAGAGATTTCTAAGGAAGAGGTTGTAAAACATTTATTAGATATGTGGAGAATAAATTAGTCGGGGATTTCCCCGGAGGTATGCGCAATGCGTGGTTGGAAATGGTTACTGCTAGCAGCCGCTATAGTATTCTTGATAATGCCAACTACAGCGGTCCTGGCTTCACCGAAGCCCTCTCCCACGATCCTCGCGGGGACAGCAAATGCTGGGAAGATCCACTGGGTCATGGTTATAGGGAATCCCGGTGACCTTCCGGGACTTAGGCTCCTCAAGGGCTCCGGTGGGGTCTGGTTCGGTGAGGCCGACGATTCCACGATTGAGACGCTCAGGACCCAAGGCTACGGCGTGCTCGTCGTCGACTACATGAAGGAGATAAACTTCCTCGTTGCCACGTTTGACCCGCTGGAGTCTCTGCCCAACTACAATCCCATGTTTAAGGCCCCAGACGGTGCCACGAACTACAGGATAGTACAGTTCGAGGGACCGGTGACCGAGGAGGAGTTCAGGGCCCTTGAGGGTACGGGTGCCAGGATACTCAGCTATGTCCCATACAACGCCTACGTAGTCTGGGCCGACGACTCCGTTATCCAGAGGATCACGGCCCTGGAGGGCGTTAGGTGGGTCGGCAACTACGACTACTACTTCAGGATCCACCCCGAAGTGATGGACTCCCTCAGGGACAGCATCTATACCATGGTGGCCCCGGGCGTGAGGGCCCGCACCATGGGCGCCCAGGGCCTGTTTGCCGGAGAGCCCGACTCGAGGCTCGTCACAATAGTCTACGATCCCAAGGCCGTTAACGGTAGGACCATTGCGGCCATGATGTCCTCCGAGGTCCTGGACATGAAGTTCATAGGCGACCTGAGGCTAGCGAGGGGATTGCTGAACGTTAAGGACATCCTGAAGGTTGCTAAGACCGAGGGCGTCCTGTGGATCGAGCCCTACAAGGTCCCAGAGCTCTTCGACGAGCTTTACATGGAGCTTGACGAGGGACCCTATCCGGAGCACGAGATAGGGCAGCCCCCGAACGAGCTCGGGTCCTGGACTGACGTGATTGCGGGTTACACCGGCCAGGGCGTGACCGTAGCCCTCGGAGACACGGGCATCTACTGGCAGCATCCAGACTTCCAGGACAGGGTGATCGCGATCCACTCCTGGGCCGGAGACGACGGCCATGACGGCTACGGCCACGGTACCGCGACGGCCCACGTGGCCGCCGGTTATCCCGGGGTTCCGGAGGGCTATCAGACCGACGAGAACGGCTACTACTGGGGCCTCGGCCAGAGCCCGGATGCCCTCATAGCCATGGACAAGATCTTCAGCGACGCCGGCTACTGGCTTTTCCCCGATTACTACGAGATGGCCAGGTGGGCGTGGAGCATCGGTGCCAGGGTGCACTCCAACTCCTGGGGCGCGAACACGGGCGGCGCCTATACCACGGAAGATGCCGTGTTCGACTGGCTCGTCAGGGACTCCAATGACGCAACCCCAGACGTTGCTGAGCCCATCCAGTTCGTGTTCGCGGCAGGCAATGCTGGTCCCGGCTCCAACACCGTTGGCTCGCCGGGCAACGCGAAGAACGTGATCACGGTCGGAGGTACCGAGATCGACAGGTTCGGTTACAGCCACGAAAACATTATCTGGTTCGCCTCCAGGGGCCCGACCGACGACGGTAGGATCAAGCCCGACATAGTGCTTCCCGCCGGCTACGTGGCCGTTGCGCACGTGCCGGGGACGTCCACGGGATGGGGTCTCATCAACGACTATTATAAGTTCTGGGGCGGCACGTCCTTCGCGTGCCCCGGAGGCGCGGGCCTCTCCGCCACCTTCATCCAGTTCTACCGTGAGCTGTTCGGCGTCGAGCCCACGCCTGCCATGATTAAGAGCGCCATCATTGCCTCGGCATACGACCTCACGGGCACCGATGCCGAGGATCCCATTCCCAACTTCAATGAGGGATGGGGATTCCCGTATCTGCCGAACATCATCGAGCCCGAGGGCTACAACGTCCACTTCCTGGACGTGAGCAATGGCATGACGGCGCCCCTGGAGACTGGTGAGACGTGGACCTACACCGTCGATGTGCTCTCCAGCACAGTTCCCCTCAAGATAATCATGTCCTACGTAGATTACCCGGGCAATCCTAGTGCCGCCAAGGCTCTGGTGAACGACTTGGATCTCGTGGTGGTCAGCCCGTCCGGAGACATGTATTTCGGGAACGACTTCGACAGCAGTGGCAATTCGATTCCCAACACCGGGACTCCCGACAACACGAACAACGTTGAGGGCGTCTATATCCCGAACCCGGAGGTCGGCACCTGGACAATCATGGTGGTCGCCACGGACGTGGCTCAGGACTCGGTGATCGAGACGCCCGAGATCGACCAGGACTTCGCCGTCACGGTCCTCGGAGACATCCCATCCCAGGGTGCGATGACTCAGATTAGGACCAACAAGAAGCTGTACCATGCGGACGACTGGGTCACGGTCACGGTTCTGGACAAGGAGGCGAACCTGTCCCCCAACAAGATCGACAAGGTTACGGTGAAGATCGTCGCCGAAGGCACGGGCGATGTCCTCATCATGCACCTCCTGGAGACCGGCCCGGATAAGGGCAAGTTCGTGGGCACCTTCAGGATGCTGCCCGGATACGCCCAGGACGACGGAACCCTGCAGGTCAACCTCCTGGACAGCTTCAACGTGACCTACGTGAACAGGAGCGGTGTCCTCTACTGGACAATAGCGTTCGTGGACAGCGTACCGCCGGTTATAGAGAACGTTGAGGTTGTGGAGACTGCTCCGACGACGGCCACCATAAGCGTCACCACCGACGAGCCGACCACCGTCAGGGTGGTCTACGGCTTCTATCCGGATAAGCTTGATTACATAAAGACCGTAAACAGTTTGGACACCACGCACACGATCGTCCTGGAGGGCCTGCTCCCCGCCATGAAGTACTACTTCACGCTGTCGGTCACGGATCAGAACGGGAATACCGCGTCCTGGGGCGAGATCGGCTACTTCATCACGGACGTTCCGCCTAGCGTCCTCGTGGTCGACGACACGGGCAACGATCCCAACTTCGGCTACGTGCTCGACGCCCTCGACGCCGCCGGCATTGACTACATAGTCTATCAGGTTTCGGCGGGCGACGACGGTCCGCCTTTGGCGTTCCTCGCGAAGTTCCCAATGGTCATATGGAGCACGGGCTATCAGTGGGCGGCCACCCTCACGTCCAACGACCAGATCAACCTGGCCGCATATCTGGACAGCGGAGGCAACCTACTGCTGTTCGGCCAGGACGTGATCTGGGACATCGGCGTGAACTGGTTCGTCCAGAACTACCTCCACGTGCAGCACGCCTCGGAGGACCAGTTCTATCTCTCCATCAGCGGAGTATCTGGCGAGCCCCTGACCGAGGACATGTACTACATCTACCTGGATTACTACGGCGCCGGCTACTATCCGTACGATGACTATCTCTACCCGGACAGCGTGGCGACGCCAATCTTCCAGGATTACTGGTACGGTGATCCGACCGCCATCAAGGCTTACACTGACACCTACAAGGTGATCTTCGCGGGCTTCATGGCGGAGGTCTGGGGATACAGCGATCCGGACACCCTAACGACCTTCTTCGAGAGGGTCTACGACGACTTCATCGGCGCGGTCGGCGCCAACATTGCCATAAGCAATGTGGTCTTCGACGAGCCCTGGTATCCGCTTGGCTCCGACATGAGGATCAACATGGGCGTCTACACCCAGGAGAGCGACTTCTCCGATGTATACCTCAGGCTAGACCTGACGCACGTCTACTGCACCCCGAGGGTGAGGATCCTCTCGCCGGGTCCCGGAGAGCTTGTTTACGGCACCGTGACTATTGTGGCCGACGCCGAGGGTGCCACCATGGTTGAGGCCTACGCCGCCGGCACCTACCTCGGCGTGGATCACGATCCGCCCTACGTCTTCCTGTGGGACACTTCCGGTCTGCCCACGGGAGACTACGAGATCCTGGTAAGGGCCGTCGACGCGGAGGGTCACGTGGCCACTGACACCGTCTCGGTCCACGTCTTTGGTGTGATCGGGCCTGATGGATTCGGCTACACGGCATCATTGACCACCTTCAACTGGATTGACGCCGAGAGCGAGGGCACCCTGATCTTGCAGGGTGTGGACGACGATTACGAGATTTACGACCTGCCGTTCAGCTTCCCGTTCTACGACGAGACCCTTACCTCCGTTAGGGTGAACAGCAACGGTGGTCTCGCATCCAGGTATCTCAGCTTCTGGAACTCGCCGTTGCCGGACGACGCCTACAAGTGGCTCATCGTTCCCTACTGGGACGACCTCGTTGTCGACTATGAGTCACCGTACGGCATCTACGCCCTCGAGACCACCTACGACGGCATGGATGCCGTGGTGTTCCAGTACAACGTCAGGCACTTGGGGACCAGCGGCATGTGGCAGTTCGAGATCATCCTGCTGGAGAACGGCGACATCATCTTCCAGTACCTAGACGTCTCCGATTGCAGTGCCTATAACAATGGTGAGTCCGCGACGGTTGGCATCCAGGGCAATTACGGCGAGGACGGTTGGTTCCTGCAGTTCAGCTACAACGAGCCCGTGCTGCAGGATGGTATGGCCCTGCGCTTCTACAGGCCTCTGAAGGCAGGGGTCAACGATGAGGCACCCACCCAGAGGACCGTAGGAGGTCCGGACGGATTTGGCTACTACTACGATGATTCCGTGAGCTTCAACTGGGTTGACTTTACCTCGGGAACCCTTGTCATCGGGGGCTATGCCGACGATGATACTGCCACGATCGATCTGCCGTTCAACTTCCCGTTCTACGGCATGCTGCTCAACCAGCTGTCCGTCTCCACCAACGGCTTCCTGATGCCCTCCGATGACAGCTCTGCGGACTACAGCAATGAAGAGCTGCCGACGGACGACCACGACTTCATCATCGCACCGTTCTGGGACGACCTGGCCGTCGACGACGACTATGTGAGCGAATCGGGCATCTACACCCTCCAGACGACGTTTGACGGTCAGGACGCCTTCGTTATAGGCTGGTTGGTGACGGCTTGGGGTTACTATGAGGAGGAGGCCTACTACTCTTTCGAGGTCATCCTCCTAAGGGACGGAACCATATACTTCCAGTACCAGGACGTCAGCGGCGACGGCTACCACGACAACGGCGGCTCCGCTACCGTCGGCATCCAGGGGAGCATGGATCCCGCCCTGAACTACTATCTGCAGTACAGCTACGACGAGGAGGTCATATATGAAGGAATGGCAATCAAGTTCTACAGGATCACGACGAACCAGCCTCCCGAGGCGCCCGTCGTGAACGCCCCGGACGAGGTCTATCCGTTCACCGAGTTCTCGATAACGGTCTCTAGCGTGGATCCCGACGGCGACGACGTCATGTACGTGGTTGACTGGGGCGACGGGAACGTCGAGACCACGGACTACTATCCGAGCGGGCAGTCCGTGACGCTCACGCACTCCTACTCCCAGAAGGGCACCTTCGAGGTCTGCGTGACCGCGTTCGACCGGTTCGGTGCCGAGTCCGACAGCACCTGTGTCGAGATCCACGTCATCTGGTACAATATTGCTGAGGCCAGGGGCCTGCCCGACGGCACCGACGTGTTCGTCATAGGCCAGGTGACAGTCAGGCCCAACGTCTTCTCGGACAAGATCTTCTGGATCCAGGACGGGACCGCCGGCATCAAGGTCTACACCGACGGATTCCCGGTCGCCAGCCTGCCGCTCGGCGAGTACACGCTTGTAGGGATCAAGGGCTACGTAGACACATACAAGGGTGATAGGGAGATCGTCGTCAACGACCCGGAGAACATTATGATCCTGGGTACCCAGAGGAGCATGGTTGAACCCTACGAAGTTGTAGTCGACTGGGCCAAGGAGATCAACGGAGACCTCGTCACCTTCGTAGGCACCATCACGAAGAAGGCGTCTTCCTACCTGATCGTCGCCGACGACACCGGGTCCGTCAAGGTCTGGATTGACTCCGACACTGGCATAGACCTCGGCGCATACGAGGTAGGAGACCTCGTGAGGATTACGGGCGTCCAGGCGTACTACTACAGCACACCGGAGATCATGCCCAGGTGGCAGGGAGACATCGAGAAGCTCGGCAGTACGAGCACCCTGTATTACATAGGCGACATCGAAGCCGACGTTGTCCTACCCATTGAGCTCGCCGTGCCGATACCCGAGGGAGACTGGAAGGTTAGCATAACGCTGCTGACGCCTCCGCACACAGATCCCAATCCGATGGACAACAAGTTCTGGACCCTCAAGAGATCCTTCGTCCCGGAGGAGCCCATCAAGGTGGCCATCGTGGACTCCTGGGCCGCCGACAACTACGACTTCACCGCGTTCCCGCAGCTCGCCGATAAGTGGTACATGTTCGGCAATTCCCCGCTCATCATCGACTACACCAGCCTGAACACCGATCCGCTGACCTGGGAGGGCTTCCTTGAGGCCGATGCGGACGTCCTGTTCATCTCCGACGCCTGGACCTACGTATACGGATGGGAGTTCGACTGGCCAGAGGCCAACGCCATCAAGGCCTGGCTCATAGCGGGACACTCTGGTATCGCAACCTCGGGTACCTTCTCCATCACGCCCGGATACACCGAGGGATACAACCTGATGTTCCTCGCCGACGCCTGGGGCCTCAACGCCTCGATACCCGCCTATTGGGCGGACTACGTCTTCCACTACGAAGTCGTGCCCGACTTCGCGGATCACTACATCTTCAACTACGGACACTTCTGCAGGGTCCTCGGGACCGACTGGGACAACGGTGTCTTCTTCGCAGCCGTCGGTAACGTCCCAGAGGGGGCGAACATGCTCGCCTATACCGTCGGGTACTACACCGGCCTCGTTGGGCCGCTTACGGAGTACTACTACCACGGCGGTACCACGATCTTCATACCCACGATGCCGGAGCTCGCGGCGCCGGGCTACGGCCACAACGAGATGGATGACATTCTGCTGTACAATACCATTAGCTATGCGGCGCAGAACAGGGCCCCGTACTCCGGCGTGGACCTCTCCGTGGTCAAGATGGATATGTCCAACAACTTCGTCGATGTTGGCGAGACCATCTACATCAACGCATCCGTGGTGAATTCCGGCCTCAGCACGGCGACCAACGTTCCCGTATACCTGATGCTATTGGACCTCGAGTCGGAGACCGCATCCATCGTCGACTACCAGATCGTGCCGACCCTCGGCTACCTCGGCAAGGCGGACGTGTCCTTCGAGTACACGCCATCTAGCGAGGGCATCTTCGGCCTCATCGTGTACGCCTACGTGGACGATCCGACCCCAGACACCAACTACATCGGCTATGTGATCTTCGTGGTACACCCAGAGGGCACCATCAGGGTGGTCGGCGTCGACTCCTTCAGCACGGACAATCCCGATTACACCGTGCTGCCGTTCCTGCAGCAGTACTGGTTCATGTTCGGCAAGTACAAGATCGAATACGACGACAGCAGCCTGGACAAGGACGACATAACCTACGAGGACCTGGTCGAGGCGCATCCGGACGTCCTGTTCATCTCCGACGCCTGGTACGAGGGCTACGGATGGGAGTTCACCGACTCCGAGATCGACGCCATTATGACCTTCGTCAACGAGGGTCACTCCGGCATCATCGCCACTGGAGGATCGGCGTGCTGGCACAACGGCTACCACGGCAACTTCAACAACTACAAGTTCGGGCCGATGTTCGGCCTCGACACCTCCTCCATGTACTGGGCGACATTATCGGACTACTTCTACTTCAGCACCCCGGACACGGTGGATCACGAGCTGCTGACCTCCCCAGGCGAGGTCGGCTACTACGATGACTTCTACGGGGTCAGGGTCTGGATGACTGGAGGATATTACGCCTCCTACGATTGGGCCCTCAACGGTGCGACTCTGGTAGGCGGCGACTACGATACCGTCTTCGGAGGCGAAAATGTGGGCATGGTTACGGTCTACGAATACGGCCACGGAGCCGCCATCTACTTCAGCTACATCCCCGATCTGGCGCCCGCAGTCGTGGGTGCGACCATCGACGACTACCAGATCGTCTACAACGCGATAGTTTACGCCTACAAGTACACGGACGACGTGGCGCCCAGCATCGCCGTCACCGAGCCCGAGGACGGTGCGGTCTTCGACACCCCCACGGTGCACGTTGCCTGGACCGCCTACGACGCCAAGCCTGGCATCGCGTACTTCGAGGTCTACGCCAATGATGAGCTCGTGTACACGGGCACCGACTATGAGGTGGATCTCGAACTCGCCGATGGCGAGTACACGATCACCGTGGTGGCCTACGATGGTGCCGGTAACTCGGCCAGCGACTCCGTGAGCATCATCGTCGACCTCGACGAGCCGGTGGTGGCGATCACATCGCCAGCTCCCGGCGAGATCGTCGCCGAGAACCCGGTCCTGATCACGTGGAACGGCATCGACAACCACATTGACCACTTCGAGGTCTCCGTGGACGGAGGGGCCTTCATCAACGTTGGAACCGCTACGGCCTACAGCGTCTACCTCGCCGACGGCGACCACTACGCGACCGTGAGGCTCTACGACATGGCCGGCAGGGTCGCCGAGGACACCGTCTACTTCACGGTGGACACCACGCCGCCCGACCTCAGCGTGACCACCCCGTACGAGGGCCAGGAGATCCACGACAGTTTGGTGCCTGTCCACGTTGTCGCCCACGACTCCGGCACGGGCATCGAGGACTACACCATCACGCTCTACGTCTGGGATCCGGACACTGAGACCTGGGTGCAGGTCGACTCCTACACCGGCACAGACGAGTGGCACCTATTCATCGTGACCCCAGAGCTCGTCAACGCCCACAGCAACACCTTCAAGATCGTGGCCACGGCCTCCGACTTCGCCGGTCACACGACGACCGTCGAGGTAATCTTCTACGTCTATCCCTAATCTTTTTTCTTTTTCCTAACCTTTTTTGGGCGTGTTCTGCGAAGAGCACGTATATGGCTTTTCTTCCTGTTTCAGGGGTTCCCTCCTGTTCAGGGCGAGGGGCAAGACGGAGGAGGTCGAGGTTTGGGAGAATCCAGTCTTCGGTAGGATCATGGTCATAGACGGGCAGGTCCAGCTCTCGGAAAAGGATGAACTGCTTTACCACGAGTTCCTCGTTCACCCGCCCATGGTGCTCTCCCGGAGCGTCGACAGGGTCCTGATCGTCGGAGGGGGTGATGGAGGCGCTGCCAGGGAGGCGCTCAGGTACGGGAGTGAGGTAACTGTTGTGGACATCGAACCCTTGGTCCCCAAGGTGTCCAGGATGTTCTTCCCAAACCTTTCTAGGGGACTGGAGGACACCAACCTCGTCATCATGGACGCATTCGAATTCCTGAAGGAAGGGGAGGAATTCGACGTAGTCATAGCGGACACCACAGATCCCGTCGGACCGGCCGAGAGACTGAGCACCAAAGACTTCTTCAGCATGGTCAAGGAGAAGCTTGGGAAAGGGGGGGTCTACGCCGGACAGCTAGGATCTCCCATTCTGGACGCGAAGAGGGTAAGGGAGACCATCACGCTATTGGAGGGAGTATTCGAGCACGTCCTCGTCTACCCGGTACCGGTCCCCGTATACCCATCGGGTACCTGGTCGATGTTCGTTGCAATGGATGAGCCGCCGAGGGTGAGGAGGGCGCCACCGCATGCGAGGGTGTTGCCCAGCTCCATATTGGATTACCTGGAGCTGGGCAACGAGCTCGTCCGCAGGCTCCTCAGCGTATTTTCAGCTCCCTGAATTTCTCCTCGAGAAGATCCACGTACTTCCTTCCGAGCCAGAGGGCGTCTTCCCTCAGCTTTTTGGCGTTCTTTGCGATCTTCGCCTTGGAACCCGAATTGAGGATAGAGAAGAACTCCCTCCTCTTCCTGATGTAGGTCACGGTGTAGTAGCCTCCGTAGAGGAGCGAGATGGCCGAAAGGAACAAGATCCAGTAATTCCAGTTCCCGACATCCTGAAGGGGCCTGGCCAGAGGGGTGTCCTCCAGGTACAGCGACGAGAAGGAGAGGGGGAGAAAGACGATTCCTAGCACGGCGAGGACAACGTAGATCTCCAGGCGCCTCACGGTGAGAGAAGCTTCAAATACTTTAAGAAATTAAGGGAGAGGAGGGGTGACGGCCAGGGCGGTGGGGAAACACCCGGTCTCATCCCGAACCCGGAAGTTAAGCCCACCAGCGTGCCGCGTGGTACTGTGCGCCGGGAGGGGCACGGGAAGCGCGGCTCGCCGTCTACCCCTCCTCTTCCGGTGGTCGACTTGAGGGTCAGACCCCTGTTTTCGGACTCGCTGGGAGTGAGGTCCCTCTCGGTCATGGTCGAGACGGACATTAGGATCGTCATAGACCCATCCGCCGCCCTGGGCCCCAGGAGGTACGGCCTCCCGCCTGCACCGCAGGAGTGGGAGGCCCTGGCCAGGGCCAAGGAGGAGATTGCGAGTGTCGCGAGGTCGGCGGACGTCCTCGTGATCTCCCACTACCACTACGACCACTACGACCCCGGTGAGGACTTCTACGAGGGTAAAAAGGTGTTTGCGAAGCATCCCGAGAGGGACATAAACAGGAGCCAGAGGGGGAGGGCGAGACCCTTCTGGGAGAAGTGGGAAGGAAGGGCGGAGCTGGTGGCCGCGGACGGGGAGGAATTCCGAATAGGCGAAACGACCCTGAGGTTCTCCGAGCCCTTCCCCCACGGGGAGAGGGGGACCAGGCTGGGATACGTCATCATGACTGTAGTCGAGCACGGGGGCAGGAAGTTCATCCATGCCTCCGACGTCGAGGGTCCGGTGGTCGAGGAGGCGAAGGAGTTCATCCTGGAGGAGAGGCCCTGGATGGTGGTCGTCGACGGCCCGCCGACGTACTTCCTCGGGTACAGGTTCAGCGCCGGCGCCCTGGAGGCCAGCAGGAGGAACCTAGAGGAGATCGCGGAGAAGGTGGAGGTCCTCATCCTCGACCACCACCTGCTCAGGGACCTCTCCTACAGGGAGAGGCTCTCCAGCGTCTTCTCGAGGGGGAACGTGAGGACCTTCGCCGAGGAGCTGGGCCTGGAGCCCAACCTCCTGGAGGCCAGGAGGAGGGAGCTGCACGCATCATCTTTAAATAGAAACCCTAAATAAGGTGGTCGAGTTGTGGGCCCGTAGCTCAGCATGGGAGAGCGCCTGGCTTTTAACCAGGTGGTCCGGGGTTCGAGTCCCCGCGGGCCCGCCTGGAGGGAGGGAAGAGTATGGCCAAGGAGAAGGAAGGTAGAGAGATAAACCCCTTGGAGCACGTGCTCGTGCCCGTTCACAGGCTGGTCCCCGAGGAGGAGGAAGAGAAGATCCTGAAGAAACTGGGGGCCACCAAGCAGGAGCTCCCCCTGATCAGGAGGAGCGACCCCGTGATCCGCTACATGGAGCGGGCCATGGGGATCGAGATCGGGGAGGGGAGGCTCATCGAGATCGTCAGGGAGAGCCCCACGGCGGGCAGGATAGTCGTCTACAGGGTGGTGAAGGAATGAGAAAGCCCATGTTCCGGGAGGTTGTGGATGCCTTCTTCTCGGAGCAGAGCCTCACGGCGAACCACCTAGAGTCATACAACAGGCTAGTTCCGACCAAGGATAACCCCGAGAACCTGATGCAGCGCATCCTGGACACCCTCAGGATCAGCGACACCGACGAGCCCGGCACCTTCTCCCTCGATCCCGCAAAGACCAGGGGCAGGAAGATCGTGATCAGGTTCGGGAGGAACCCGAAGGAGGGGGACACGGAGCCCACGATCTGGATGGACCTCCCGAGCAGGAAGGACTACGTGAGCTCGGAGAACGTCATCATAACCCCCATGGAGGCCAGGCAGAGGGACCTAGACTACCACGCACTCCTCTGGGTGCGTTTCACCATCTACGACAACACGGGTGGGATGATGATCAAGCTGGGCCAGGAGGAGGTCCCCATAGGCTACTTCCCGGTGATGGTGAAGTCGAAGATGTGCGTCCTCCACCCGGACAACATCAACAACCCGGAGCTGGTGAGGAGGTTCAAGCTGCCGCCGGACGCCCCCTACGAAGAGAAGCTGAAGATGCTCATGGAGGATCCCCTGGACCCCGGCGGCTACTTCATCGTCAACGGGTCGGAGAGGGTGCTCGTCGCCATCGAGGACCTAGCTCCGAACAGGGTCCTGGTGGACTTCGAGAAGACCTCCACCTCAAAGTACGAGGTCGCCAAGGTGATCTCCGTGAGGGAGGGGTACAGGTCCAACGTGATCGTCGAAAAGAAGCCCGATGGCATGTTCTACCTCTCGATGCCCGCCCAGAAGATCAGGATTCCCCTCTTCGTCGTCCTGAAGGCCCTCGGCCTCACCAAGGACCAGGAGATCTTCAACCAGATCGTCTCGGACGAGAGGATGGAGATCATAGTTCTCGCGAACCTGGAGGCGACGAGGGAGATCCTCCAGGAGGAGGCCAAGATCCTAAACATCAAAGACGAGGTTATCCTCGCCCAGCACTACATAGGAAACGTCATAGCCAAGGGCCAGCCGCTGGAGATCAGGAAGGCGCAGGTCCAGAACTTCCTGGACACCCAACTCCTCCCGCACATCGGCTCCTCCGAGGGGGATAGGCTGAGGAAGGCGCTATTCCTCGCGAAGATGGCCCAGGAGACCCTCGAACTCCACCTGGGGATGAGGAAGCCGGATGACAGGGATCACATGGCGAACAAGAGGCTCAAGTTCGCCGGGGAGCTCCTGGCTGAGCTCTTCAGGAGCGCCATGATCGGGCTCCTGAGGGACCTCAAGTACCAGATGGAGAAGCTGGAGGACAGACGCAGGACCTCCGGCTACTCCAGGATAAGCATGGCCATAAGGCCCGAGATATTCACGCAGAAGATCAAGCACGCCATGGCCACGGGGACCTGGGTCGGGAACAGGACTGGGATTTCCCAGATCCTGCAGCGCAGGTCCTTCATGGCGGCCATTGCCTACCTGAGGAGGGTCACCAGCACCCTGAGCAAGGATCAGCCCCACTTCGAGGCCAGGGACCTCCACCCCACCCAGTGGGGGAGGATGTGCCCCAACGAGACCCCGGAGGGCGAGCCCTGCGGCCTCGTGAAGCACATCGCCCTCTTCATGAAGGTCTCGAGGGAGTCGCCGACCGAGCCCGTCCTCGAGGCCCTGCACAGGCAGGGCCTCTCCCCCAGGCCCAAGAGGGGCTATGCCAAGGTCTACGTAAACGGGGGCCTAGTGGGCTTCCACTACAACGGCCCACTGCTCGTGAAGAGGCTGAGGGCCTGGAGGAGGTCCGGCAGACTCCCACCCGAGGTCGGTATTCACTACGACACCTTCACCAATGAGGTCATCATCAACACAGACGCAGGGAGGCTCCTCAGGCCCCTGATAGTGGTCGAGAACGGGGTGCCGAAGTACAACTGGAGGATCAGGAAGCAGGTAGAGGATGGGAAGCTCACCTTCTCGGACCTCATCGCGAAGGGGGTCATAGAGTGGCTCGACACCGACGAGGAGGAGGACGCCTACATCGCCGTGAGGCCCTTCAAGCTCCCCGAGCGCTGCCCCAAGTGCGGGAGGCCGATCGGGTACAACAACGTCTACTGGAAGAACATAGGGAGGAAGGAGAAGCCGATCGTGGTCCACATGGACTGCGGGGGCGAGTTCGAGGTCGAGCCGCTGCTCACGGAGGAGCACACACACCTCGAGATAGACCCGATGGGGATCCTGGGTGTGTCGGCAGCCATGATCCCCTATGCGGAACACAACTCCGCCCCCAGGAACACCATGGGTGCGACCATGATCAAGCAGTCCCTGGGGCTGCCGATAGCGAACTACAAGCTCAGGACCGACACGCAGCAGTTCCTGCTCCACTACCCCCAGAAGCCCATCGTCAGGACGAAGGTGATGGACTACCTGCACACCGACAGGAGGCCGGCGGGGGTGAACTCCGTGGTCGCCATACTCTCCTACCACGGGTACAACATGCAGGATGCCATCATCATAAACAAGGCGGCCCTGGAGAGGGGCTTCATGAGGGCCCACACCTTCAGGACCTACACCGCTGTCGAGGTCAAGTACCCGGGCGGCGACTACGACAGGTTCGAGATTCCGAGCCCCGACATCAGGGGGGCCAGGGCCGAGGAGGCCTACAGGCACCTGGACGAGAAGGACGGTCTCGTGTTCCCCGAGACCTACGTCAAGGGCGGGGACATCATCGTGGGCAAGACGAGCCCCATGAGGTTCATGGAGGAGGCTGGAGGCATCGGCCTGGGCGCCGTACACAGGAGGGACACGTCCATCTTCGTCAGGCCCGAGGAGGAGGGTTGGGTCGACTCGGTCTTCATAAGCACGACGGCCGAGGGTGCGAGGCTCGCGAAGGTGAAGGTCAGGGACGAGAGGATCCCCGAGGTCGGGGACAAGTTCGCGTCCAGGCACGGCCAGAAGGGCGTGATAGGGCTCATCGTCCCGCAGGAGGATATGCCGTTCACCGAGGAGGGAATCATTCCCGACATCATCATCAACCCCCATGCCATCCCGAGCAGGATGACCGTGGGGCACATCCTGGAGATGATAGCGGGAAAGGTCGGCGCCCTGCAGGGCCGCTTCGTCGACGGGACCCCCTTCAGCGGGGAGCCGGAGGAGGCCCTCAGGGAGGCCCTGAAGGAGCTGGGCTACTCCTACACGGGCAAGGAGGTCCTCTACGATGGGATCACCGGCAGGAGGTACGAGGCCCACATCTTCGTGGGCGTCGTCTATTACCAGCGCCTCTACCACATGGTCGCCCTGAAGTTCCACGCGAGGAGCAGGGGCCCCGTCCAGTTGCTCACGAGGCAGCCGACCGAAGGTAGGGCCAGGCTAGGTGGCCTGAGGTTCGGCGAGATGGAGAGGGACACCCTGATCGGGCACGGGGCGGCAATGGTCATCAAGGACAGGCTCCTGGACCAGAGTGACGGAATGGTCATGTACGTGTGCGGCAATCCCAAGTGCGGCCACTTTGCCGTGGTGGACAGGAAGACGGGCAAGATCTACTGCAAAGTCTGCGGGAACACCACCAACATCTACCCCATCTACATAAGCGCGGCTTTCAAGCTTCTGCACGACGAGCTGTTGTCTCTGGCGGTCAAGATGAGGTTCCAGCTGGGTGATGTGGAATGATGAGGATGCAGACGAAGAGGATTAACTCGATAAAGTTCGCCCTGGTCGGGCCGGACGAGATCAGGCGCATGAGCGTGATGAAGGTCACGAGGGCGGACACCTACGACGACAGGGGGTACCCGGTGGAGGGCGGACCCATGGACCTCAGGCTGGGCGTCGTCGAGCCCGGCCTCAGGTGCAAGACGTGCGGTGGGAAGCAGGGCGAGTGCCCCGGCCACTTCGGGCACATCGAGCTGGCCATGCCCGTGATCCACGTAGGCTACGTGAAGGTCATCGAGACCCTGCTACAGAGCACCTGTCCGTACTGCGGTAGGATCAAGCTGAAGGACGAGGAGATCCTGCTCTTCAAGCAGAAGATGAAGTCGATGGAGAAGCTGGGTATTCCCAAGCCCCAGATCATAGAGGCCATATCCAAGGAGGTCAAGGCCCACGCTTCACAGGTCAGGATCTGCCCCCACTGCGGGAGGCCCATTAAGAGGAAGGTTGTCTACGACTCCCCCTACTTCTTCTACGAGATAGACTGGGAGATAGCCGGCAGGGGCAGGGAGGAGCTCCACAGGCACGGCAAGAAGCTGACGCCGAAGGACATCAGGGAGAGGCTGATGAACATCCCGGACGATGATTTGGTACTCCTGGGCATCGACCCCAGCACCACGAGGCCCGAGTACATGATCCTGACTGTGCTTCCCGTCCCCCCGATCACGGTGAGGCCCACCATCACGCTGGAGACGGGGGAGAGGTCCGAGGACGACCTGACGCACAAGCTCGTGGACGTCATCAGGTCGAACCTGAAGCTGCAGAAGTCCAGGGACGAGGGGGCGCCCCAGCTCATCATTGAGGAGCAGTGGGACCTGCTGCAGTACCACGTGGCGACCCTCTTCAACAACCAGCTCCCCCACATACCCCCGGCGAGGCACCGCAGCGGCAAGGAGCTCAAGACCCTAGTTCAGAGGCTCAAAGGGAAGGAGGGAAGGTTCCGCGGCTCCCTCTCAGGGAAGAGGGTGAACTTCTCCGCGAGGACCGTCATCTCCCCAGATCCATTCATCTCCCTGAACGAGGTGGGCGTGCCGGAGTTCGTGGCCAGGGAGCTCACGATACCGATCGCGGTCAGGGAGGAGAACATCGAGTTCCTGAGGGAGCTCGTCAGGAGGGGGCCGAAGCCCGAGAGCCCCGACGGAAAGTACGTCCCGGGGGCAAACTACGTGATCCAGAGGCCCCAGGGATGGAGGATCAAGATCACCGAGAAGAATAAGGAGACACTGGCGGAGCAGCTGGAGGTCGGCTGGATCGTGGAGCGCCACATGATGGACGGGGACGTGGTGATCTTCAACAGGCAGCCCTCCCTGCACAGGATGTCCATGATGGCCCACTTCGTCAGGGTTGTCCCGGACAGGACCTTCAAGCTCCAGCTAGCGACCTGCACCCCCTATAACGCCGACTTCGACGGTGACGAGATGAACCTTCACGCCCTCCAGAGCGAGGAGGCCAGGGCCGAGGCAAAGATACTGATGGCGGTCGAGAAGCACATCCTCAGCCCCAGGTTCGGCGGCCCCATCATAGGGGGGATACACGACCACATCTCGGGCCTCTTCCTCCTCACCCACGGGGAGAGGCTCATACCGAAGGAGGTGGCCATGCACATCCTGAGCTACGTGGACGTGGACGAGCTCCCGGAGCCCGTGGTCAGGGACGGAAAGGTGTACTACAGGGGCAAGGACCTGTTCTCCCTCATCCTGCCCAAGGGCCTGAACATGGAGTTCCCGGCGAAGATCTGCCCCAACGAGGAGGAGTGCAGGAGGAACGAGGAGCTCGACGGCTGGGTCGTCATAAGGAACGGTCGCCTCATCAAGGGGACGATAGACGAGAACGCCGTTGGGGCCTTCAAGGGCAGGATCATAGAGAGGATCGCGAGACTCTATGGCCTCGACGAGGCTAAGAGGTTCATAGACAGGATGACGAGGCTCGCCGTCGGGACCATCACCTATCTGGGCTTCACGACGGGAATAGACGACAACGACCTCCCGAAGGAGGCCCTGAGGAAGATCAGGAAGGTGATCTCGGAGGCCGTCAGGAAAGTGGACGAGCTCGTGGAGGCCTACCGCAACGGGACCCTCGAGCCCCTGCCCGGCAAGAGCCTCGAGGACACCCTGGAGCAGAAGATCATGCAGACCCTGAGCAAGGCCAGGGATCAGGCTGGAGAGATTGCCGGTAAGCACCTCGGCTTCACCAGGTCCACGGTGGTCATGGCCAAGAGCGGTGCGAGGGCCTCCATGCTGAACCTCACCCAGATGACCGCCGCCCTGGGGCAGCAGTCGGTCAGGGGGCAGAGGCTCCACAGGGGTTACTACCAGAGGCCCCTGCCCCACTTCAAGCGCGGCGACCTGGGGGCCTTCGCCAGGGGGTTCGTGGCCTCGAGCTACAAGAAGGGCCTGGAGCCCGTGGAGTACTTCTTCCACTCCATGGGAGGAAGGGAGGGCCTCGTCGACACGGCCGTCAGAACGTCGAAGAGCGGGTACATGCAGAGGAGGCTCATCAACGCCCTCGAGGACCTCAAGGTCCTGGAGGACGGGAGCGTCAGGGACCCGACCGGCAGGATCATCCAGGTCAGGTACGGGGAGGACGGTATAGACCCGACTAGGTCCTACCGCGGTAAGCCGATTGACGTGGAGGCGATCCTCTCCAGGGAGGACATGTTTGGGGGTGGTGAGTGATGGCGAAGAAGGACACACTCGCGGCCCTAAAGAAGAGGGGGGTAAAGGACAGCATAGCCATAGCCCTCGTGGAGGCCGGCTTTACCATGGCCTCCCTGCGCAAGGCCACGTGGGAGCAGCTGGCCCAGGTCCTGAGCCCTCAGGAGGCCAAGGAGCTCATCAAGATCTTGGGCCTGAAGATCAAGCCCAAAGAGGTCAAGAGGGCCATAGTCTGGTTCGACAAGGTGGAAAACATTGAGGCCCTCGGGGAAGGCCCCGCGGTCTATGCCCTCCCGTACGACATTGGGCCGGGGGAGGGACTCAAGGGTTACGTCTACGTTGAGGAGGGGAAGAAGAAGGGGATCAGGTACATCGTTGACATAGCGAAGATCAAGCCCTACGGGGGCGAGGAGGTCCCCGTCGGCGGCGTCATAGAGGCCCCTCCGAAGTACGTTTTGGAGATAAGCAAGGTGGAGAGGCTGTCCGGGTTGGTACCGATCAGGATCTTCCAGACCACGGATTTCAAGCCGGTGACGGGGATAACGACGGTCATAGACGTCATAGAGCTCCCGAGGGAGGAGCTGCTGAGGCACGTGAAGGTGGAGAAGAGGGAGAAGGTCCCGATCAAGGCGGTCCTGAAGGAGAGGGCCCTCCCCGAGATGACGGAGCTCCAGAAGGAGGTGCACGAAAGGGCCCTGAAGGAGGGGGTTGAGCTCCCGTTCAACGTTTCCAAGATGATCGCTGATGCCATTGTTGAGCACGGCCTCGAAGGGGAGAAGAAGGAGAAGTTCATCAAATACGCCATTGAGCAGTACATCGAGAACCACGTCGATCCATACGAGGCCGTTGGGATCGTCGCCGCCCAGTCCATCGGGGAGCCCTCCACCCAGATGACCATGAGGACCTTCCACTACGCGGGCGTGGCCGAGGTTAGCGTGACCATAGGCCTCCCCAGGTTCATCGAGCTCGTGGACGCCAGGTCCAAGCCCTCGACCCCCATGATGAAGATCTATCTCAGGGAGCCCTACAACCGGGATGAGAGGCTGGCCACGGAGGTGGCGAAGAAGATCGAGAAGACCGTCCTCTCCGAGGTCGCGGACGTGGTCCTGAAGACCTACGAGTCCAGGATAGAGATCATACCCGACAAGAAGAGGATGGAGAAGAGGGGAGTCACCCTCGAGATGATCAGGAAGGTCATTGGGAAGCTCGGTGTGACACCATACACCATAGAGGAGATGGAGGACGGCTACGCCATCGTGCCCAAGAAGCACAGCTTCAGAAAGCTCTATTTGCTGTTCGAAAAGGCGAAGGATGCGATCGTCAAGGGCGTCAAGAAGATAGAAAGGGCTTTGGTCTTCAAGGACGTGGAGACCGGGGAGTGGGTCATCTACACCCAGGGCAGCAACTTCCCTGAGGTACTGAGGATCGAGGAGGTGGACCACACGAGGACCACCACCAACGACATTAGAGAGATCTACGAGACCCTCGGCATAGAGGCGGCCAGGAACAGGCTCATAGAGGAGATGCACTCAACCCTGAAGGAGCAGGGTCTCGATGTGGACATCAGGCACCTGATCCTCGTCGCCGACAGGATGACCGTCGACGGCTACGTGAGGGGCATTGGGAGGCACGGCGTCAGCGGAAGGAAGTCCTCCGTCCTCGCGAGGGCTGCCTTCGAGATCACCGACAGGATACTCTTCGACGCCGCCATCAGCGGCGAGGAGGACAAGCTCGAGGGCGTCGTGGAGAACGTCATCGTAGGTCAACCAGTGCGCGTCGGGACCGGCATGATCAGGGCGATCTACGCCCCGAAGAAGCGGCCAAGAAGGAGGATTAAAAAGAAATAAGGGATTGAGGAAGCATGGAAGAGCAGGAGCTCCTCAGGGAACTCAGGAGGGCTGCCGAGAGCGGCAGGATTACCATAGGGCTGCGGACCACTAGAAAGGCCCTGAGGAGGGGTGAGTTGAGGCTGATAATCGCGGCCTCGAACTGCCCCGACGAGGAACTGATCTCCAAGGAGGAAATCGAGGGGGTCAAGGTAATAAGAGTGTCTAGGAGGAACACCGATCTCGGCGCCTTCATCGGAAAGCCGTTTCCGGTTAGCGTGGTCGGCATAGTGGATCCCGGTAACAGCAAAATACTGCAGGTGGCGGGGGTATCCTGAACTTGGTCAAGAGGACCATCACCGAGGAGGATCTAACCTACATCAACTATTTCGAAACCCTCTTCGGGTCAGAGGTCCTCTCCTTCCACAAGGATCCAGAGAGGAACCTGATAGTCTACGTCCTCAAGCCGGGGGAGGCTAGGCGCATAGTCCTCTTCAGGAAGAAGCTCCTGGACAAGCTCAAGAGGCTACTGAAGAAGAACGTCCTACTGCTGGAGTACAACCCGGACCTGGAGCAGTTCATCCTAAACATCTTCTTCCAGATTAAGGTGAAGAAGGTCTCAATAGAGAACGGGAAAAACGGGTACAGAATAACGGTCTACGTAGACCCCCTTCAAAAGGGTAAGGCGATAGGGAGGGACGCCAGGAACATCAAGCTGGCGAAGGAGATCCTATCAGCTTACCATAATGTAGAGAGTTTGGTGATAGTCTAGAGCAGCCCCCGGCGGGCCGCCGCCAAAAGCCCGTCTTTCAGTATCTCGGAGTGGTCGAAGGCCAGGGGAGGGAGTTTCTCCAGCCGGAAGAAGCGTGCCTCCCTCGCGTCGTCCCCACCCCTCGGCTTGCCGCCCTTGTATTCGAGGAGGAATGCAACGCTTATCGTGTGGCCTCTAGGATCCCTGTTAGGGTCAGAGTAAACGCCAAACTGCTCAACAAGCTCGGCCTCGACCCCGGTCTCCTCCCTCAGCTCCCTCAGGGCGGCCTCCTCGACCCTCTCCCCGTACTCGACGAAGCCTCCAGGTAGGGCGTAATATCCCTCGTAGGGGGCCCTACCCCTCCTGACCAGGAGTACGGAGTCCCCCTTCAGCACCACCATGTCGACGGCGACCGAGGGCCTCTTCAGACCCCTCACGCATCCGTGAACGAGAACTCTCTTCTGCTCGAGGATCTGGGAGATCTCCTCCAGAGCCTCATAGTCTACGTTCCCCAGGGCCCCTTTCAGCGCCTCCATCTTCCGAAGCAGCTGATCGGACGTCAGCCCAACGGAGGATGCTGATAGATCCAGGTCCCCCGTGGCGAGCAATTTCTTGAGACCTTCCAGATCCCTAACTCCTATCCTTTCCCCGTCCAGGACGAGGTAAAGATCGAAGTCCAGCCGAACTCCCTTCCAGTCCAGTCTCATTCCAGGGGTATTATGGATACGACGATTTTTCTTGTCCTAGGCCTGACATCGAGCTCAACCAGAAAGACGCTCTGCCAGGTACCCAGCATGAGCCTCCCCCCTTCGAGCGGAATTTGGAGGCTGTTCCCCAGCAAGATCGATCGGAGGTGAGAGTGGGCGTTCTCCTCCCCCCAGGCCCTGTTGTGGGCGTACCGCCTGCTCCTAGGTATCAGGGTTTCCAGGGTCTCCCTCAGGTCGCTTTTAAGCCCCTCCTCATCCTCATTTATGATGAGGGCGGAGGTCGTGCTCTTTAGGAAGAGGAATACCATGCCCTTCGCGACCCCGCTCCTCCTGACGACCTCCTCCACAAGTGGCGTGATGTTGATGATGTCCAGCTCCCCGGAGGTCTTGACCTCAATCTCAGAAATCATGGTAGCCTCAGCCCCGAAATGAGGTCCATGAGCGATACGAGGTTCTTGACCCTCGCATCTGGCCTAATGGGGCTCTCCGCGTCGCCGACCAGGATGACGAAGAATCCTGCGTCCTTCGCTCCCTTCAGGTCCCTGAAGGGGTCGTCCCCCACGTAGAAGGCGTGGGGAGGGAAACCCGCCTTGCTGAGGGCGAGCCTGAATATCCTCGGATTCGGCTTTCCGACGCCGGCCTCATCGGACGTCGTGATGGAGTCGAAGAAGTGGGAGATCCCCAGCGACCTGAGAACGGCGTTCACCTCGTCCGTCGAGGAATCCGTGATGACGCCTAGGTGGTCGAACTTACCCCTCGAGAGCTCCAGTACCTCCCCCGCCATCGGCATCGGCCTAAGGTGCCTGGCATGCATGTCTATGAAGAGCCTCCAAAGCCTCTCCCTCTCCCTCCTCGTGAGCACGTGTCCCCTCTGCATGAGGACCTTGGAGAAGGCCGCCATGTAGGCCTCCCTGAAGGGCACGAAGCTGATGTGCCTGTCCCTCGTGAGCTCCTCGACGATCCTGCTGACCTCGGCCCAGAGCCTCGAGGGGTCGTCTTCCAGACCGTACATGTCTATGATCCTCCTCGCTATGTTGTAGTGGGCATCCACGTCAGACCTGGGGTCTATCAGGGTCCCCATTAGGTCAAAGTACAGCGCTGTCCTAGCCATCTGGGTCCTAATGCGGAAGAAATTATATTTATTTAAGAGGGAGCGGAACCATATTGAAAACAATGGCGGAAGCAATCTACAGGGCCCTCTGCCCCGTCTGCGGGGGCTACCTGACCGTCAGGGAGGCCAGGAACGGGCTCTGCGAGAGGACCAAGAGGCCGCTGAAATCGGTATTTCCAATAGAGAAGATGGAGGAGTTTTTCGAATTCTTCGAGAGGGCCTTGGGAAGCAAACCTAGGACGCTCCAGCGGGTGTGGGCCAGGAGGGTCCTCCTGGGGGACAGCTTTGCGGCCATCGCGCCCACGGGGATCGGGAAGACGGTCTTCGGCCTGGTCATGTCCTTCTTCCTCGCCAAAGAGGGGAAGAAGAGCTACATCATCCTCCCGACCACCACCCTCCTCAGGGACGTGGTGGGCAGGGCCGGGGAGATGGCCTCCAGGCTCGGGATGGAAGGGGTCTTCATCTACTACCACGGGAACATGAAGAGCAGGGAGAAGGAGGAGTTCTGGGAGCGTCTGGGAAAGGGGGATTTTGGCATCCTGATAACGACGAACGCCTTTTTGGCCAAGAACTTCAAAAATCTCTCGGGCCTCAGGTTCGACTTCATCTTCGTCGACGACGTGGACAGCCTCCTGAAGAACTCCAGGAACGTGGACAGGGTCCTCAGGCTCCTGGGGTTCACCTGGGACGAGATCAGCAGCGGAAAGAGGATTGGGAAGAGGCGCGGGCAGCTCATGGTGTCCACCGCCACGGGGAGGAGGGGGAGGAGGACCGAGCTGTTCAGGGCGCTCCTCAACTTCGACGTCGGTGCCGTGAGGAACACGCTCAGGAACATCGTGGATGTGAAGGTCCCCGAGAGGAACCTGGAGAGGCTGCTGGGGATCCTGGAAAGGATGGGTCCGGGCGCCCTCATCTTCGCCCAGAGCGTGGAGGAGGCTCAGAACCTCTACGCCTCCCTGGGAGACCGCCTGAGGGTTGGCCTGGTCACCGGTCAGGAGAAGGAGCCGCTGGAGAAGTTCAGGGATGGGGAGCTGGACTACCTGATAGGCGTATCCTTCCCCTATGGCCTCCTGGTCCGGGGGATTGACCTCCCGGAGCGCATTAGGTATGCGGTCTTCTACGGCATTCCGAGGATGAGGATAACTCTAGGTGAGATCGACTCCCTCTCCGAAGGGATGATCCAGCTCCTGGCGAGCCTCCTATCAAGGGTGGACGAGGAGCTCAGGGCCATGGTAAGGAAGGGGGCAGGCGTAGAGGAGCTGCGGGAGAGGCTGAAGGCCTCCATGGGGATGATGCACAAGCTCAGCGGGCACGGTATCGTGGTCGAGGGCGATGCCATCGTGATCCCGGACGTGAGGACATACATCCAGGCCTCGGGCAGGACCTCCCGCCTCTACTCCGGCGGGATAACGAGGGGCGCCTCTTTCGTCCTGGACGACCCAAAGTACCTGGAGGCCCTGGAGCTCAGGGCTTCCTTCTTCGACATCGAGTTCAAAGAGCTGGATGAGGTGGACCTGGACGCCCTCAGGGAGGAGATCGACAGGGACAGGGAGAGGCTGAGCAGGAAGAAGGGCATTGAGGAAAGGGAGCTCATAAGGTTCGCCCTCTTCGTGGTGGAGAGCCCGAACAAAGCGAGGCAGATAGCCAGGTTCTTCGGGAGGCCCAACGTCCGCGTCATGGGCGACAGCATCGTGTACGAGGCCGTACTCTCGGACATGGTCGTGACGATCGTGCCGACGCTTGGGCATATGGTCGACCTCCCCACCAGGGACAGGAGGTTCAGGAACCTCCACGGCGTCGTCGTAGGCGAGCGAATCATCCCCATCTTCGACACCGTGAAGAGATGCCCCGAGCTGGGCGTCTCATTCGTGGATGAGGAGTACTACCTGAGGAACTGCAAGGAAATCAAGGACATGAAGGACCATATTGCTAACCTCAGAAAGCTGGCGCTGGAGAGCGAGTTGGTCATCATAGGCACGGATCCCGATACCGAGGGGGAGAAGATAGCTTGGGACGTCCTGAACCTCATCGGGCCCTTCGCCGAGAAGGTGGTTAGGGCGGAGTTCCACGAGGTCACGAGGCCCGCCATTGAGAGGGCCCTGAGGGAGGCCAGGGACGTGGACGAGAGGATGGTGGAGGCCCAGATGGTTAGGAGGATCGAGGATCGATGGCTCGGCTTCGAGCTTTCGGGCTTCGTCACCAGGCTGTTCAGTCCCCACGGGAACAGGACCTACTCGGCTGGGAGGGTCCAGAGTCCCGTGCTAGGGTGGATCGTCGAGAGGACCCTCGAAGCCAGGAAGAGGAAGCTGATAGGCGTGGACGAGAGGTACGGCATCACGCTGGAGTCCCCTCCCTCGGCGAGGCTCGAGGCCCGCGTCGAGAGCGAGGTCAGGGAGGAGGAGAGGGAGCCCCTACCCCCGTACACTACGGATACCATGTTGGCGGACGCATCGAGGATCCTCAGGCTCTCCGTGGGGGAGGCCATGGCCCTCGCCCAGAACCTCTTCGAGGCCGGGCTCATCACCTACCACAGGACGGACTCGACCAGAGTATCCGACAAGGGACTCCAGGTGGCGAAGCTCTACCTGAAGGAGAAGTTCGTGCCCAGGAGGTGGGGCAAGGGTGGCGCCCACGAGTGCATCAGGCCGACGAGGCCCGTGACGGCGGCCGAGATCTGGGAGGCCGTCAGGGAGGGCCTCATTCAGTTCCAGAACGGCATCACCAAGAAGCACCTGGCCCTCTACGACCTCATCTTCAGGAGGTTCATGGCCTCCCAGATGCCTCCCACGAAGGTCACGGTCCAGCGGGTGAGCATCAGGGCCGAGGGCGTCGAGCACGAGGAGGAAAGGGTGATTGAGGCCTCCGGGGGCTTCTACGAGATGTACCCGTACCACATCCAGGTGAGGCCGAGGGTCCCGGAGGGGAGGCTGGTCCTGGAGCTGAGACTGATGAAGGTCCCTGCGGCCCCGCTCTACAGGGAGTCCGAGATCATAGCCATGATGAGGGAGAGGGGCATAGGGAGGCCCTCGACCTACGCCCAGATAGTGGAGAAGCTGAAGAAGAGGGGC
>Ga0256842_1000075_pt1 | contig 73237 bp, 65 predicted proteins | sample 4559240metaG_FD_185973 | JGI IMG/M metagenome (GOLD analysis project Ga0256842, IMG submission 185973) | Hydrothermal vent microbial communities from Guaymas Basin, Mexico - 4559-240 | ecosystem: Environmental > Aquatic > Marine > Hydrothermal vents | place: Mexico: Guaymas Basin | collected... | reverse complement strand
CTTTTATGTTTTGTATTCATTTCGCCTTTTACCAATATCTCGTGTCTTTTTTTAATCTTTTATTCATATTCTTTTTGAGGTATTTTAGCATTTTATCTTTTATTTAAGTTGTGTAGAAAGGTATGGATTTATTAGAAAAAATCTTTAAAGAGATTAATATTATTAATAAAGAATCTCAACTATATATTTCTACTCTTGATGTTGATGCTTTTATGTCATTACCAAATGGTTCTATTAGATTTTCTCGTGGTATCAATCTATTAATTGGAGAAAATGCGAGTGGAAAAAGTCAAATTTTAAAACTTATCTATTCTGTTATTGAAGCCAATAATGAGATTATATCAGAAAATAAAAACTCGGACTATGAAAAACAAAGAATTATAGCAAAAAATTTAACAGATATATTTAAGACTGAAAAGTTAGGAAACTTGGTAAATAAAGATAAAAAAGAGTCAAAAGTCACACTAAATCTAAATGAGTATAAGCTATCTTTTAAATTTGGTTCAAATAGTTCAAAAGAGGTTTCAAGACATCTAACTAATTTTAAACAGGATTTTATATATAATAAAGTAGTTTTTATTCCCGTTAAAGAGGTGCTTTCTTTTTATAAAGGTTTTAGAATAATATATGAGAGAAAATATTTGGAGTTCGATAAAACCTACTATAATCTATGTAGAGCTTTGGAAGAGCCTCTATTAAAGGAGACTCAATTTAATTCTATAATTTTAGAACTAGAAAAAATTTTAGATGGAAAAATTGAGATAATTAATGGAAGATTTTATCTTATTTCGGATAAAGGTAAATTTGAGATAAATCTTGTAGCAGAGGGTCTTAGAAAAATTGGTATGTTGGCATATCTATTGAGTAATGAAGCTTTAGATAGAAATAGCATACTTTTTTGGGACGAACCAGAAGCCAATATGCACCCAAAACTAATAGATGATATTATTTATTTTCTTGTGCTATTAGCCAATAAGGGAATTCAAATCTTTATCTCTACACATAGTCCTTATGTGATAGAGTCTCTTAATAATCATCTTAAACGACATAAAATAGAAAAATTAGATATAGAAGATAGTGAGATAAAAAATATTGTGCCATTAAATCCTAAAAAGATAAGTGCTTATCTTTTAGAGAACAATAGTTTGATTGATATATTAGATAAAGAGTTGGAACTATTAGATGATAAGCTCTTACATAATTTTAATGATATTAATGCTCTGTATGAAAAGATGAGAGATATTGAGTGGGATAATGATTTATGATAGAGTTAGGAGACAAAAGTGATTGTATTTGTAAAAAATATAACTCCAAACCAAAAGGGTGTATTAATGAGTATGAAATAAGTGAAAAAGGAAAATCTATAAAATTAGTTCCTAGAAATAGCTCTGAAAAGGTTACGACTATTATTATAGATAAGTGTATAATTACTGATGAGAAAACTAAATGTGATGCACTTTTTCTTTATAATAATAGTAAAAAAATATCATTTTTAGTAGAATTAAAAGGAGCAGGAGAGATTCATAAAGCTTTTTCTCAACTTAGTTATACAAGAGATAAAAGAAAAGAGTATCAAGATATTATTACAAAGTTTAAAAAAATGGATACCAAAAAACTTTATGAAAGATTTATTATTGTCTCTAATGGTATATTATCTAAAACTAAAAAGGAAAAATTAGAAAAAGAACATAGGATTAGAGTTTATGCGATTTTATCTAGCGAAGCCACAAAACCTATACCTAATTTAAGAGATTATATTTAAATAAATAACTTGAATTTTTCTAAAAAACTTTTAGAGTCTTTAAAACTAACTGTGTAAATCCAAAAGTAAAATTCTAGATACTATTGGATTTTAATTATTATTGATTTGTGTACCTTATTGAAGAAGTCAAAATATGGCAATAATATATTTGAGATAGTTTTAAAAAATTAACTATTTCTTTTTAGGTATAGTAATTTTTAAAATACCATTTTTATACTCTTTTCTCATCTTTCTAATATTAGCATCTAAAGGAATTGGTAACTCCTCTACACTACTACTACTATAACTAGATTCTGTTGTACCATGAACTGTACTTATCTGCTCTTTTTTAGTGGTAGTTGTACTAATTTTAATCATATCTCCGTGAATTGTAACTTTAATTGTTGTATTCTTACTATCTTCTATAGGTTTTTCTAAATAGAACTTATCTCCTAAATCTTTAAAATCCTCAATAGGAGAGTTATCTATAGTGTGTTCTATAGTTTCTGTAGTAACTGGTTGAACTTTTTGATTATGCTCTTTCATTCCTGCTTCCATAGAACGATTAAGCATCTCCATCTCTTTTGCACCCTCGTACATATATTTAAGATTTAATCTATCTATATCTGATAACTCTGATGCTGAGATTAAAGTAGCTGAAAATAGTACCAATGTTATTAAATGATAATTTTTCATTTTAAATGTTTCCTTTTATTGAAATTTTATCTTATTAAAACATAAAAAACTATTAACTACTTTCTATTATCCTTATCTCTTCGTCTTTGTTTCATTAATCGTTTAGCAAGTTCACGCATATCATCAGTTTTATCACTCTCATCAACAATCTCTATACCTAAAACTGTCTCAACACAATCCTCTAAAGTTACAATTCCCTCTGTCTGGTCATAGCTATCTGTTACTAAGAACATATGTTCTTTTTTTGTTATAAATAAATCTAAAGCTTTAGCCACAGGGATATTTTCATTAATGCTAAAAATATCTTTTTTAATACTAGAGAGTGTTGCAGAGTCATCTTTTAAAGACTCTCTAAATAGCTGTTTTGTTAATATTATTCCTGTTACATTATCTATAGTGTGACTATAGACAGGAATTCGAGAGAAGTTAAATATATCCTCTTGTGTCTGTAGAACCTCTTTAATACTTAAATGCTCCTCTAATGCAAATACAACAGAGCGAGGAGTTAAAATATCTGCTACCTTTACCTCATCTAGTTTTAGTACATTTTCAATATAGTCTGACTCTTTCTCATCAATAATACCCTCATCTTCACTCATAAGCATACTCTCTAATAGTTCATCTTTAGTAGTAGTTGCCTCTTCATTTCCACTTGATATTTTATTTGTAATAAAAAGAGTGGTTAGTATAATAGGATATGTAATAAATATAAAAAATTTAATAATATGAGCAGATAGTGGTGCTAACTGTTTCCAATATATAGCTCCTATTGTTTTTGGAATAATCTCTGATATATATAATATAGCAAAAGTTAAAACAACAGATACATACATAACAGCCCCATCACCAAAAAGTTTTGAAGCTTGAGCCCCGACAGCTGCAGCTCCTAGAGTATTTGCAATAGTATTTAAAATAAGAACTGATGCAATAGATACATTAATATTTTCTTTATGTGAACGCAAGAGTCTCCCCGTAGTTGGAGACTCCTTTTCAAGTAAGGAGACGAAAGACATTTGAGTAGATAGTAAAACCGACTCCAAAACAGAGCATAAAAATGAAATGCCCACAGATAATACAAAAAACAGTATCAGGTAACTCATATAATTTAATAAACCTTTATAATAAAATTACGGTCGCTAGACCTAAAAAACTAAAAAAACCTACAACATCTGTAACAGTTGTTAAGATAACAGTACTACCAATAGCTGGGTCAATATCCATCTTTTTAAGAAGAAGTGGTATTGTTGCACCAAAGAAACCAGCCATAAAAAGGTTGACAATCATAGATAGAGCAATTACAACTCCAAGCATACCTTTATCAAACCAAATAGATGCAATAATCCCCATGATTATAGCAAATAAAATTCCATTTAATAATGAAATACTAACCTCTTTTTTAATAATTCTTGTAGCTTCACTATGTGATATATCACCAAGTGCCAATTGCCGTACAACAACTGTTAAAGTTTGTGTTCCTGCGTTTCCACCCATAGATGCTACTATTGGCATTAAGACAGCAAGTGCTACCATACTATCTATAGTATCTTGAAAAAGACCTATAACAATAGAGGCTAAAATAGCAGTTATAAGATTTATACCAAGCCAAGAAGCTCTAGTTTTTCCAGCTTTAAGTACATCTTCGTCCTCTTCAGCATCATCATTAACCCCTGCCAAGTTATACATCTGTTCAGTTGCATGTTCATTAATTATATCATAAATATCATCAGAAGTAATTCTTCCTAGAAGAATATTCTCTCTATTTACAATAGGTATTACCGAAAGGTCATACTCTTTAAAATAGTTAACAACATCTTTTATATCCTCTGTATCATAAGCCTTAATTGGTTCAAATGTTTCACCGTTATCTTTAATATTATCTTTAAAAGTTAAAGAGAAATCAAAAGTTAAAATATCATCTAAATCTATGCAGTATAGAAGTCTATTTTGATTATCTACAATAAAAATAGTGTGAACATTCTCTATCTCATTAGATTTCTTAAGTTTAGAAAATCTCTTTATAGCATTTTGAACAACTTCATCAACTCTAGCAGTAAAAAGCTCTGTCTGCATAAAAGAACCAGCTTCATCTTCATTATAGCTCTGAAGCATGGTTATCTCTTGTTGCTCTTCTTTATCTAGCTTTTCAAATACTTTTGACGCTTTATCCTCATCAACCTCATGCAACTCTTGCATAAATTCAACTTGGTCATCACTTTCTAGCTCTTTAACTGCATAAGTTAAATCTTCAACCCCTAAAGAGTCAACAATATCATCAAAATAACGGTCAGGAAGCTCTAATGCAACATCACCAATAATATCTTTTGGAATAAGTTTTACCGCATCTGAAAACTCATCTTCATTAAGCTCTCTTAATATTTTAGCAATATCCGAGGGGTATAACTCATTCTCCCTATTTGATTGTAGATATGATTTTAACTCTTCCATAAAACCCCCTTATTTACTAATTTTAATTTTTAAGATTATATCTTAATAGTTTTAGGTCAAGCTAAATTATTTTTTGTTTTTTATAGTAGTAAAATATTATTAATCCTCTCCACCTCGTAAAAGGGCTAAAACATTAGTAGCATAAGAGCCTTTAGGAAGAGTAAACTCTAACTCATAGTGGGCTTTCTCTTCTATATATCTTTTTTTAATATCAGTAACACTTATCCAAGCATATCGTCTAGCCCCATTTTCTCCAATCTCTCTATTATACTTTTTTTCTATAATACCTGCAACACTAGATGCCTTACTAACTCTTTTACCTGCTAAAAGTCCACTAGGGGATATATCAAACTCTTTAAATCGTCTAGCCTCTTCCTCCATAGACTCTAACTCAAATACTCTTCCATAAGGGTAGTGCATTATGAGTTCACCCTCTAATATTTTAAAAAAATGGGGCTGTTTTTTAGTATCTTTTAGACTTCCCTTTGGTAAAGAGAAAAGCTCTTCAACCTCTTTTTCACTAAAACTATCTAATAGTATAGATAGCTCCATTCTTTTAGAGAGCCAACTATTAAAAAGATATGATTGATAAGCATTAATTAAAAATGATTTAGTTTTTCTATCTCTCATCTTTAATCTCCCCTCAACTATAGCTTTTCCCTCTTCCCAATTATTTTTATCTGTTCCAAACCTCTGATTTCCAAAATAGTTAGGAACGCCATTTAATTTAATCCACTTTAAAACAGAGTCTAATTTATCTTTTTGAACCCCTAAAACCTTTTTAAGACGAACTTTAAAATGGTTTCCTTTTAGATGTCCTATTCGTATTTTATTATTATGTCTATAGGTATTAAGTATTTTAATTTTATCATGATTAAACCCTTTTAACTTCTCTTCATTATCTTTAGCCAAAACCGATATATACTGCATAGTCATAGCATGTTTATCTTTTAGCCCTGCGTAGCCTATATCTCTTTGTTTAATTTTAAGATATTTAGCAATAGCCGTTATCATTTCCCAAGTTGTCATATCTTTTTTTCTGATATGAACTACTAAATGCTCTCCATCTCCTGAAAAATTATATAGTGGAATTTCATCTACTATAAAATCTCTACTTGTTGGGTTAAATACAAAATCATTTTTTACTTTTACTGGGTATAGAAGTTTCAATTTTTTCCTTTTTTATTATCTTCAATCAAAGATTTATAGTTTTTTAAAATCCAATATCTAAGGGCAATAAACTCTTTTATCCTATGAATTCGCCTTATACAATTTTGTTAATTTATAGGATTAATTTTGGCTTGAAATCAGTTCAAAAGCTAAGAGTGATGATTTAAACACTCAAACCGATTATCACTCTCCTCTATTTCACCAAAAATAGTTAAATCCAACTCCAAACTATTAGCAATTTTTTGAATATTATCTAAATTAGCCCTATCAAATCCAATTAACATCTCATACTCTTCACCACTAGAACCAATCTCATCTGTTATTTTTATTATCTCTTTAAATCCAATAGAGTTATAGTCTAAAAGTTTATTTGTATCACAATATAATCCATCACTTATATCCATACCAACTTTTAAATACTCTCTTGCTCTATATATAAAATCGTCTCTTAAAATAGGCTCTATAAATCTTGAACTATTCTCTATTTTCTCACCATTAAAGAGTCTGTTTAAATCCCTTTTACTCTCTCCTAACACTCCTGTATAGGCTAATAAATCACCTCTCTTTAGACCTCTTCTAGTTAGTGGATTGTTTGATTTGGAAATAATAGTTATGCTAAAGTCTAGTCTTTTACCTGAAATTGTATCTCCACCTATTATTTCAAAATTAAATTCATCTGCTGTATCGTGTAGGGAGGTAATGATTTCGTCTATTTCACTCTTTTTTAAATCTGGTGGGAGGGAAATTGTAATTAGTGCGTAAAGAGGTTTTGCATTCATGGCAATAGTATCAGATATATTTACAAGTAGAGCTTTTCTAGCGATTTGAGTTAAACTTAACCACTCTTTTTTAAAATGGACACCTTCAAAAAAAGCGTCCATACTATATATTTTATCTCCAACTATAGCTCCATCATCTCCAATGTATGAGGAGTTTAGTTTTTTTATTAGATAATCTTCTCTATTCTCCATTAAAAGGGTTACCCCTCAATATAGTTTTTAAGTTTTCTTCCAACTCTTGGGTGTTTTAGTTTTTTAATAGCAGATGATTCTATTTGACGAACTCTCTCTCTTGTTACACTAAGCTCTTTTCCTATCTCTTCTAAAGTTCTATCACTCTCATCTTCTAAAAGTCCAAAACGCATTCTAATTACAGCCTTTTCTCTCTCATTTAATTGGTCTAAAACCTCATCAATTTGATTATTAAGGTCATCTTTTAAAACGGCATCAGATGGGCTAACTGTTGATTTATCTTCAATAAAATCACCAAATCTACCATCATCTTCATCTCCTACTGGGGTCTCAAGGCTAACTGGCTCTTTTGTAATTTTAATTACATTTTTAACCTTATCAACAGACAGTCCAACCTCTTTAGCAATAGTATCTAAATCTGGCTCTTTTCCTGACTCTTGAAGATTTTTTCTAATAATCTTATTAATTCTATTAATAGTCTCAATCATGTGAATTGGAATTCTAATAGTTCTTGCTTGGTCAGCAATGGCTCTTGATATTGCTTGTCGTATCCACCAAGTAGCATAGGTTGAAAACTTATACCCCTTTTGATACTCAAATTTATCAACAGCCTTCATTAATCCAATATTCCCCTCTTGAATTAAGTCAAGGAATGGAAGACCACGATTTGTATATCTTTTTGCAATAGATACAACTAATCTTAAGTTAGATTTTGCCATTCTAGTTTTAGCTTTTTCACTTTTAGCTTTTCCTCTTCTTATTTGACCTAAGATTTCAGCTAACTTTTCAGGGTCAAGGTCAAAGCTATCTTTACTAGCCTCTCTTGTCTCAAACAATTTCTTTATCTCTACATAGGTGCTAACCATTGTAGTTTCAGGTACAGCGTCTGTTATATCCTCTTTATCCATCTCTAAAATATTATCAAGTATCTTTTGGTGATTTATTTTAAGAGTCTCATTAAATAGAGGAAGTTTATACTCTAATCTTTTTAACTCTTTTTCAAAACCATCATCACTTCTTAAAGCTGTCTCCATAGCTTTTACTAACTCATTAATAAGTTTAGAGGTAGGTCCTAAGTCAATAAGTGCTAGTTTTAAGAGCTGTTTTTTATATGCAACTTTTAAATTTTCATGCATTATTTTCTCTTCACTAACATCACTTTCAAGTAGTTTTTCTAATTCATCATGACTCTTTAGCCACTCTTTTTTAGCTTTAGATAGAGCTTTAAAACTATCAACTACCTGTTTAACTCTTTTATCAACCTTTTTTACAGGTTTTTCATTAACTACAGGCTCTCCATTTCCATCGAGAATATCATCTTTTTCATCTTCACTATCATCTTTTTCGTCCTCAAAACTTTTAAAAAGTTCTTTAACTCTTCTTTCTCTATTTAAAAGAGGCTCTTTATAGTTAATAATATAGTCAATAAGATAAGGAACGGAACATATTGCATCTAATATAATATCTTCTCCACCCTCAATCTCACGACTTAAATAGACCTCTTCCTCTTTAGTTAAAAGTGGGATTTTCCCCATTTCTCTTAAGTACATTCTAACAGGACTATCGGAACGACTCCACTCTAGTAGCTCTTTCTCTTTTAAAAAGTCAAACTCTTCTTCATTATTTTGGGCTGCATTTTTTCTTGCTAATGCAACTCTTTTTTTCTCTTTTTCAAAAAGATATTTAGCATATTCAGATGATGAAACAACTTTAATCTTATGTTTTTTGGATAGTTTTAAAATTCTTCTTGCTTGAACTAGTGTAGGTTGTTTATCAAACTCTTTTGCAATGTCTTCAAAGGTAAGAATATCACCTTTTTTACATGTGTTAAAAATTTCATCTAAATTTTTGTTGATATCTTTGGTAGCCAAAAGCGACTCCTTGTAAAATTAGTAGTAGGTTATATTATTATAGCACGGTTTTTAGTGGTGGATTATACCCAAAATATTCTTATAATATTTTGAATATCCTTTTAATATAAATTAAATTGTATAATTAAAACAAAATAACACATATTAAAGGTTAAAAGGGTTATAAAAACCCTTTTAACTCCTCTTTAATTTTACTTATTTTTTCATTAGCATCATTTAAAGCTTTTCTATTTTGAGATATTACTTTCTCTGGTGCATTGGCTACAAATTTTTTATTATTTAACATTCTATTAAGTTTTGCTATCTCTTTTTCTAACTTCTCTTTCTGTCTAGTTAGTTTATTTATAATTGCACTCATATCAATATCATTAGTTGATATAAAACTCTCTAAATTATCACTAACATCAGTTACAGAGTTTTCTAACTTACTATCTACTAAAGATAACTCTTCTACTTTTGCTAGTTTTTCTATAAATGGCTTCATCATTTCAAAATTAGAATTAGTTGGTAGTTTAATTGATGCTTTTTCTATTTTTTGGTTACCTTTATCAATTAAAGTTTTACATCTTCTAATAGATACAATAGCCTCTATAATTAAATTAAACTCTTCTATAACTTTACTATCTACTCTATTTATAGTTGGATATGATTTTATCATAATAGAGTCACTATTTTCTAAACTCTCTTTAGATAGTCTCATATATAGATTTTCAGTAATAAACGGCATAAATGGGTGAAGAAGTTTCATAGACTCTTTAAATATACTTCCAAGCTCTCCAATACTCTCTTTACTTGCTTTACTAAGTTCTATTCCCCAATCACAAAACTCACCCCAAAGAAATCTATAAAGTGTAGTTGCACTATCATTAAATCTATATATATCCATAAACTCTCTAGTCTCTTTTACAGCTATATTAAATCTAGCTAACATATATTTTCCAAGAGGAGTTTTTATCTTATTTGGGTCTAAATCTTCAAAAGAGTCTCGGTTTAGTAGTAGAAAGTTAGTTGCATTAAATAGTTTATTGGTAAAGTTTCTACTCTGTTCTAACTTATCGTTACTTAGTTTAATATCTCGCCCTTGAACTGCAAGTACTGCTAATGTAAATCTAAGTGCATCTGTTGAGTATTTTTCTATGGTTACAAGTGGGTCAATTACATTACCTTTAGATTTACTCATCTTCTCACCCTTCTCATCTTTTACTAAGGCATGAAGATAAATATCTTTAAATGGTAACTCTTTTGTAATATTTTCACCCATCATAAGCATTCTAGCTACCCAAAAGAATAGAATATCAAAACCAGTTATTAGTAGATTATTTGGATAGAAGTTTTTTATATCATCTTCATTCCACAGCTCACCCTTAAACTCATCTCCATTTCCCCAACCAAGAGTAGAAAATGGCCATAACCCTGAACTAAACCAAGTATCTAACACATCAGGGTCTTGATAGATATTAGTTGAGTTACATTTAGAACATTTAGTGGGAGTATCACCATCTTCTACCCACTCATTATCACAATCTCTACAGTAAAACACAGGTATCTGATGTCCCCACCATAACTGTCTTGATATACACCAATCTCTAAGTTCACTCATCCACGCATTATAACTATTTATCCAATGGTTTGGAAAAAACTTAGCCTCTCCACTATTTACTTTCTTAATAGAAGATGAGGCAAACTCTTTTTTAACAAACCACTGTTTTGATATATAAGGTTCTACCACATTTTTACATCTATAGCAGTGTCCAACTTGGTGGTTATGCTCTTCAATTTTTTCTACAAACCCCTCTTTTTTAAGCTTCTCCATAATAGCTTCTCTTGCTTCAAGTCTCTCTAACCCCTCGAACTCTCCACAATAACTATTTAAAATACCTTTCTCATCAAATATAGTAATAAACTCTAAATCATGTCTTTTTCCAACTTCATAATCATTTGGGTCATGAGCAGGGGTAACCTTTACAAATCCTGTTCCAAACTCCATATCAACATGGCTATCTGCTATTATCTCTATCTCTCTATCTATTAGAGGAAGTTTTACTTTTTTGCCTATTAGATGATTGTGTCTTGTATCATTTGGGTGAACCATTACAGCTGTATCTCCAAAATAGGTCTCTGGTCTAGTAGTAGCTACAATCACCTCTCCACTACCATCACTTAGAGGATATTTAATGTGATATAATTTTCCTACATGGTCTTCATACTCCACCTCAATATCACTTAAAGCTCCATCATGAGTACACCAATTAATCATATAGTTTCCTCTAACTATATAACCATTATCATACATCTCTTTAAAGGCTTTTTTTACAGCATTAGCCAAACCTTTATCCATAGTAAATCTCTCTCTACTCCAAGCTGGACTTACTCCTAGTTTTCTAAGCTGATTAGTAATAGCATTTTGAGAGTTCTCTTTCTGTTGCCAAGCTCTTTTTAAAAACTCCTCTCTTCCTATCTCCTCTTTGGTTGTTCCCTCTTCTAGTAACTGTTTTTCTACCACATTTTGAGTAGCAATCCCTGCATGGTCAACTCCTGCTTGCCAAAGAGTCTTATATCCGTCCATTCTTTTATATCTAACTATTATATCTTGAAGAGTAAATGTAAGTGCATGTCCAATATGTAAATGCCCTGTTACATTTGGTGGTGGCATCATAATAGCAAAGTTTTTTCCCTCTTTTTGAATATCCCTGTTACCATCTATTTCAAAATAACCTCTCTCTTCCCAAAGCTTATAGTAACTATTTTCTATCTCTTTTGGGTTATATACATTCTTTTTAGTTTCGTTCATTTTTATTCCACTTTAGTAATCTTTTTTTGTTGCGTGATTATATCAAGTTCTTTTTAACATAACGATTTTATATTTTTTGTTAATCTTAATTAATATCTTTACAGAAAAAAGATATGATACCAAAAAAATTGGAGTAAAAATAATGAACTATTACCAAGAGATATTGGCTTTTCATATTATGGCTGTTTTATCGTGGATGGCTGTGTTGTTTTATATGCCTAGACTATTTGTATATCATCAAGAGCATAAAGATAAAAAAGATTTTACAACTGTAGTTAAAATTCAAGAAGATAAAATATATAGAGTTATTGGATTACCTGCTATGTGGGCTACAATTATTAGTGGTGCAACGCTTATATATATTAATCCTATACTACTTAAACAAGATTGGTTTATAGCTAAACTTATAGTTTTAGTTTTTTTAATAGCATACTCATTTAATATGGAATATTTTAGAAAAATTTTAGAAAAAGATAGATGTATTAAAAGTGGACAGTTTTTTAGAGCTTATAATGAAATTCCGACTCTATTATCCATTTTAATAGTTGTTTTTGTAATTACAAAATCTATACCTATCTATTTTTCTATCTTTATTACACTATTTTTTGGATTTGTTATATATAAAATTTTGACTAAAAAAGTAAAAGAAAGTTAAAAAAGAATATAAATTTAAAAATTTAATATCCAAAAATATATTTTTTAGTTATAATAAATTGAAATATTGACTTAACAAAAGGAGATTATATGTCATTACCAGATTTAACCATTCCGTTGGAGCTACCAATAGATATTCCTGCTCTTCTACACCCAGCTGTAGTTCACTTTGCTGTTGCTATACCAGTAGTAATTATTTTATTAGAGTTTATAAACCTTTTCTTTAGAAAAAGAGCATTATCAGTTTTTTCACTATTTTTAATTTTAGTGGTTGCAATTGTTATGGCAGGTGCGTATTTTACAGGTACAGCAGATGGGAAAGAGGCATTTTCACTACTTTCAGAAGCAGGTAAAGCTGATTTAAAAGAGCATAAGTTATTAGGAATTTATCTTGTATATGGTTCATTAGCTTTAGTTATACTTAAACTAATGTTTATGGCACTATCTGGTGTAATATCAAGACTTTTCTTTGTTCTTATTTTAGTAGGATTTACAGCTATAACGCTAAAACAGGGTCAAGAGGGTGGTGAATTAGTTTATAAATATGGTGCTAATAGTGAAGCCGTTGCTAATGTTATAAGTGATAAAGATGACCTTCAAGATGAGTTTGATGAGCTTAAAGAGAGTTGTGGTTCTAAAGAGAAATCATCTACAAAAGAAGAAGAGCCTAAAAAAGAGGAAGCTAAAGCTGAAGAGAAACAAGAAGTAGAAGCTACTAACGAGACTCCAAAAGAGGAAGAGGCTACAGAAGAAAAAACAGAAGAAGAGACTCCAATTGAGTCAAATTCTACAGAAACAAATAGTACTAACTAATTTCTCTTATATCTCTCTATTAAAGAGAGATATAAAATTTAAACTACAACTCTATGTCCCACAAATTTAGAGTAATTATCAAGAATTAATCCACCTCGTCTAAATCCAAGTCCACAACCTTCATAAGCAAAGAATACTCCTGCTTGATAATAGTTATCTTTAGTATCTTTTGGAAACTCTACAAACTCTTGGAAAATAGAAGAAAACTCTCCATACTCTCCACCTCTCTCTTCTATAACTTTCTCATTTTCATCTACAATTATAGTATTAGCTCCCTCTCTACCAAAGATTTTCTTCTCAACTTGAGCTTTACCTTTTAGTGGTTCAAAATCTGTCTCTAGTAGTAGTGGGTGATTTGGATATAAGTCCCATAAAATTTTCATAAATGCTTTTGATTGGAACATTAAAGTATAAGCTGGATTTAAAAAGATTGCTTTTTGGTTTTGCATGATTTGAGTCATAAGTCTAGCTAATTCACTCTCTTCAATACCTATATCTTCCCATGGGAATAGTTTAAACCAATACTCATAATTTACATCTTTATAAAATACTCCCTCTTCTCCATCAAATTCTACATCTTCCATATATGCAAATTCTGTTACAAATCCTGCATCTTCAGCTATAGTTTGAAGAAGTTTTACAGTACTCTCTTCCTCTTCATTATCTTTTACAGATGAGAATAGTATTTTCCAACCCTCATAATGTTTATCAAAATCATTAATATCATCTTCTAACATAACAAGTCGTTTAAAGTTATCTCTTATAGCTTCATAAACACTGTTAAATTGATGAGTCTCTTCCATATTATTAGCTTTTAACATTGCCCATTGTAGTATGGCTGTTTCAAATAGTGCTGTTGGAGTATCTGCATTAAACTCTATTAGTTTAATTGGTTTTCCATCAATTCCACCTGCCAAATCAAATCTTCCATATAAGTGCCAATGAATATCATTATCCCAACTCATTTTAACAGCATCTATTAGATTAAATGGAATACCTAATTCATGAAAAAGTTCATTTTCTATTATATACTCACCTGCCTCTGCAAACATCTCATATAGTTCATTTACAGCCTCATAATAAGCATCAGCTTCTTTAGGTGTAATATCTACTATTTCAGATGCTACATAAGGAGTTTTATCTGGGTCTGTATGCCAATAGAAACCAATATCTTCTAAAAATTTATTATCTGGAACTTTTATAGGAGTCAGTTTCATATATTAACCACCAAAACTTGAACGGCTACTTGTACTTCTACTACTTCCAAACCCTGAACGACGAGTTGATGAAGACGAAGTTGTTGCTCTTTTACTACTACCTATTGCAGAGTTTCTAGCTCTGGCTTTTGCAAAACTACTTTGAGACCTAGAGTATGTACTAGGAGAGCTATAACTTGTTCTTCTATTTTGTTGATAGTTTTGGTTATTCATAAGTTTATTCATAAGCATAGAACCCACCATACCAGCTGCCATACTAGCCATTAGAGTACCTGCAAGTCCCAATCCTCCACTATCTTTTACCTCTTCAGGATTTTTTGTTAAAGCAGATGTTCCATTCTCTACTTTTTTCTCCTCTTCTTTAACAAGTTTATCTATTTCTGCTTGGCTTAAAATTCTTTCAGTTCCATTTGCATCTTTTAAAATAACTCTTGTTGTTACACTTGGAACTTCATCTATAATTTTATAAGTACTCTTATTTGTATCTTTATTTATAGACTCTTGAATAGTAACAGTTGCACCCTCTTTTTTAATAGCACTAGATGCTGGTTGCTCTGCTGGTTTATTCTCTTGTGGATTATCACCACAACCTGTTAAAGATGCTATTACTAAAGCACTCATACTACCAACTACTGCATAATTTGAAATCTTTTTAATATGTTTATTCATTTTTTTCCTTTTATTTTTTAGTTGGATTATAGTATCTTTTTCAATAGAAAATCATAAAAAATAGGATTTTTACTCCTATTTATGATTTTTCCATATTATAAGTTTCACATAACTTAAAAATCATAACTATTTTTTAGGAAATTAGTATTTATATAATTTGAGGTTAAAGTATTAATCAAATTATAATAATTTTATTATTTCTAATCTTGTATGAAAAATTATGCTATAATACCCCTATAAGTAGGAATAAAAGGATAAATTATGCTAAATATAGGAATAAGAGAGATAAAAAATAACCCATCTATTATTACAAAAGGTGTAGAGGATAGAGATAATTATATATTTATTTCTAAACGAGGTAAACCTATAGCTGTAGCTATGTCACTAGATAATGAGGTATTTGAGTATGGATTTAAAAAATGGATTTTAATAAAAGCTTATAAAAAAGGAGACCTATCATTAGGACAACTATCTAAAGCTTTAAATCTATCATATTTAGATACTATGAATATGTTAGGAGCTTTAGGTGTTGATATAATAGATTATAATTTAGATGATGATTTAGATACTATTGAGAAGTTCTTATACTGAAATCTATTGTTAGTGATACAACTACACTTATTATTTTGGGTAAGTTAGGTAGATATGATTTACTAAAGAACCTTTTTAGTAAGATTTATATACCACAAGAGGTAATTAAAGAGATTTCAGTAAAATCAGATGGTATTTTTGAGGAGATTAAAAAAAATAAATTTTTTGAAATAAAAAAGATAAATGATATAGCTCTTTTTGCTCTATTAGATGGTATTTTAGATAGAGGAGAGAGTGAGGCTATTGTCTTAGCTAAAGAGTTAAATTTAATACTGCTTATAGATGAAAAAAAAGGCAGAGGTGTAGCTAAAAATATGAGAATAAATATTATTGGATTACTTGGTGTTTTGATATTAAATGTAAGAAAGGGATATATTTCAAAAGATGAAGCAGTTATAGTTTTAGATGAGATTAAAAGATTAAAGTTTAGAATTTCAGATAGACTTAAAGAGAGTTTTCTAAAGCAAATTGATTTATAGTTAGATAAGGATTACTCCTTATCTATTTTTTAAATCGCTTCTGTAGCAATTTTAGCTACTCTTAAAGCAAATGCAGACTTATCTTTAGGTTCTAATCCTTCTGAAAGTTTTGCACTATCTAGTAGTATCCACGCCATATCACTAAATTTATCTTTATTCTCTAAGCTATTTAGTTTTTTAATCATATCGTGGTCAGGATTAATTTCTAAAATTAGAGGAATTTCAGGCATATCTTGTCCCATTTGCATAAACATATGAGCCATTCCTGCCATTGGGTCAGAGCTATCTTTTACTACACATGATGGGCTAGATGTTAGTCTAGTTGTTGTTTTTACCTCTTTTACCTCTTCTCCTAGAACCTCTTTAATTTTTTCTGTTAGAGATTTAAACTCTTTACTAATCTCTTCTTTCTCTTTTTCTGTTTTGCTATCTGGTGCATCAATAGTTGTAATATCTTTAAATGTCCACTCTTTAAATGTTCCAATAGCAGGAGTTACAATCTCATCTATCTCCTTATCATCTAAAATAAGAACTTCAATATTTGCTTTTTTATAAGCTTCAAGTAGTGGAGAGTTTCTTAAAACTTTTTCATCTTCACCTATAATATAGTAAATCTCTTTTTTCTCAGAGTCTCCTCTTGAAATATAATCATCAAGTCCTACCATTCCCTCTTCTGTAGATGACTTATATCTTACTATCTCTAAAAGTAACTCTTTATTTGTATGGTCTTGGAAAATTCCCTCTTTAATTACTTTATTGTACTGCTCTGTAAAGATTTTTGCATTCTCATCTTTTAGTTTTTTAATAGCTTGGAGAATTTTTTTAGTTGAATGTTGTTTAATATTTGCTAATATTCTATTCTCTTGTAAAATTTCACGACTAACATTTAGAGGTAAATCTTCACTATCAATAATACCTTTTACAAATCTTAAATATGTTGGAAGTAGCTCTTTATCATCATCTGTAATAAATACTCTTTTTACATAAAGTTTTACATTACTTTGATAATCTGCTCTATATAAATCAAATGGAGCAGTTTTTGGAATATAGAATAGTGTTGTAAACTCATTTGCCCCTTCTACTTTATTGTGTAGGTAAGTTAATGGTTCATCATCTCCATGAGAGATTGTTTTATAGAACTCAATATAATCCTCTCTTTTTAGTGATGCTTTAGGCAAAGTCCAAAGAGCAGTAGCTTCATTTACCTTTTCACTCTTTTTAACTTTTTTAGTAACTTTGTCATCACCTTCACCTGTTGTCTCCTCTTCTGTGTAGTGTAACATAATAGGGTAAGCTATATGGTTAGAGTATTTTTTTATAACCTCTTGAACTCTCCATTTACTTAAAAACTCTTTCTCTTCCTCTTTTAGTTTAATATAAACAACTGTTCCATGTTCTTCTTTTGTAACAGGTTTTACTTCAAACTCACCAGTACCATCTGTACTAAACATATAGGCTTGTTCTTCACCTGCTTTTTTTGTAACTACATCTACCATTTGTGCTACCATAAATACAGAATAAAAACCTACACCAAATTGACCAATAAGATTGCTATCTTTTTTAGCATCTCCTGTTAATGACTCTACAAATGATTTAGTTCCAGATTTTGCTATAGTTCCTAGATGATTAATTAAATCTTCTTCATTCATTCCTAAACCATTATCACCAATAGTTAAGCTTCCATCTTCTTCATCTAAATTTACATTAATTTTTCCAGTCCAATTTTCATCTTTGAACTTTTCATTGGTTAATTGCATATAGTTAAATTTATCAATTGCATCACTAGAGTTTGAAATTAACTCTCTTATAAATATCTCTTTATTTGAATAAAGTGAATGTGTCATTAATTTTAAGAGTTGACCTATCTCTGTTTGAAACTGATGTTTTGCCATCGCATATAATCCTTATATATAATTTTTTTGCCATTGTAGTATATTTTTAATAATTTTTCAAGTAGTTTTAGTCAAAAAAATCATTAATCTTTAGTCAAAGTGACTAAATAACTAAAATACACACTCTTGTAAAAAATATAAAATAAAATCACATTTCACTCTTTTTTAAAAGTTTTAAATAGATATACTTCCACCTATATTTTAGCATGGGAGTTTTTATTATATGATATTTAATTATATTTTAAAAAGTTTTTTGATAGCTATATTTGGCTTAACTATTTTCTCTTCGTCTATAACTGCTAAAGACGCAAATATCTTAGCATATAAAGATAGAGGAATAAAATATTATCCAAGATATGTATCTAAAGGCTTAGTCAAAATAGGAAAAGCTAGTTGGTATGGTAAACAGTTCCATAAAAGACTAACAGCTTCAGGTGAGAGATACAATATGTATAGTATGACAGCAGCACATAGAACTTATGCTCTAAATACTGTATTAAAAGTTACAAATCTAACTAATAAAAAATCTGTTAGAGTAAGAGTAAATGATAGAGGACCATTTTATCGTTCACGAGATATAGACCTATCTTATGGAGCAGCTAGAAAAATTGGGTTAACCAAAAAAGGTATTGCTAGAGTAAAAATTGAAGTTATCTCTTCAGCTAAAAAGAGTCGTAAAAGACATTATAAAGTAGCTAAAGCTAAAAAGAGTTATAAGGTACAATTAGCATCTTTTTTTAAGAAAAAGTATGCAAATATATTTAAGAAAAAATACAAACTAAAAAATGTTCAAATTATTCCTAAATATATTAAGTCTAAAAAGAAAACAGCCTATAGAGTAATAGTTAAATGTACTCCATGGGAAGCAAAGCAGTTTTTAAAATCTAAAAAGTTTAATGGTGCTTATGTGATTTCTTAAAAATAATTCTCTTTTTGAGGATTATTTTAATTTATTTCTAACATTATATAAATCCCAATATATATTAATCGCCTCTTCTAACTCTTTTTCACTTAAGGTTGTTTTCTCTTTTATTCCAAAACGGTCAATAAATAAGTCACTCATAGCAGAAAGTTCTTTTGTTGGATTTTGAAGATACCCTTTTAAAGAGGCTTTAAATGTTATTTCCCCACTATATACTTTTATATATGACATAAACATTCTCTCTAAAGAGGTAGGAAAGTGGTCATTATGACAAAATAGACAATTCTTTTCATATATATTTTGAGATAGTAGTAGAGTTGAGGTTAAGATTATATATATAACTATTTTAATAGGTTTTTTCATATTTATCTACCTTTATTTTTTTAAAATTATATCTTAATTAAAATTTGATTAACAGAAAAAAAAGCCTTCTGTTATATTCTTAATGGTAAAATACTCGCCTATTTTTATATATAAACTCAAAGGATTTCCCTTATGGCACAAATAGCACAATTTGCACCACTTATTATTTTGTTTGGTATTTTTTACTTTTTAATTATCAGACCTCAACAAAAACAGCAAAAAGAGCATCGAGCAATGTTAGACGCACTTAAAAAAGGTGATAAGATACTAACAACTGGTGGGCTTTATGCAGAGATAGTTAAAGTTGAAGAGGATTTTGTTAAAATTAAACTAAACGATACAACTATTGTTAAACTAGATAAAGCTTTTGTAAATAAAAAGGTAGATGCTTAAGATATGAACAAATTAAACTATAGAGTTGTTATCTTTCTCTTTGCTTTTTTGTTTGGAGTAGTATTCTCTATTCCATCTCTTACACAAAGTGATGAGGGTAAAAAGATTACACTAGGACTTGACCTACAGGGTGGGTTACACATGCTTTTATCTGTTAAAAGTGAAGTAGCAGTAGAGTCTAAAGTTAAATCTATTGGTACAACAATTAAATATCAGTTAGAAAAAGAAGATATTATTTTTGATGATTTAAAGATAGAAGATAATAGTGTTAGATTTGAACTTTTAGATAAAGATGATTTACCAAAAGTAACTGAAATTTTAAAAGATGACTTTAAAGAGATTAATGTAAAACAGAATGGATTAAGTTTTACTCTAACTTTAAGCCCACAATTAATAGAAGAGACAAAGAAAAATGCTATAAATCAAGCAGTTGATACTATTAGAAATCGTCTTAATATGTTTGGTCTAGCTGAACCTACTGTTGCTAAACAGGGTATGGATAAGATATTAGTAGAAGTTCCAGGTATTAAAACACAAGCTGATGAGCAGAGAATTAGAGAGCTAATAGCTAAAGCTGCACACCTTCAAATGATGGCAGTTGATGAAGATAGAGATGCTAGGGTTAATACTATGAGTGAAGCTGAAGCTAAACAGTATGGTGATGTTATTTTAACTGATGTCTCTAACCCTAAGCAAAAATATCTTCTTCACTCAATTCCTATTTTAGATGGTTCAATGTTGGTTGATGCAAAAGTTGGATATGATAGACAAAACAATCAGCCTCTTATTAACTTTAAACTAAATGGTCAGGGAGCTAAAATATTTGGTGATTTCTCTGGACGAAGTGTGGGTAAAAGAATGGCTGTTGTTTTAGATGGAAAAGTATATTCAGCACCTGTAATTAGAGAAAGAATTGGTGGAGGAAGTGGACAAATATCTGGAAACTTTACACCACAAGAGGCTCACGATGTAGCTATTGCTCTTCGTTCTGGTGCATTATTAGCTCCTGTTCAAGTTGAAGAGAAAAGAAGTGTGGGGCCAAGCCTTGGAGCAGATAGTATTAGAGCTAGTATGATAGCTTTAATTATTGGTTTCTTATCTGTTGTTGTTTTTATGTTTATCTATTATGGTATGGCAGGAGCAATAGCAAATACAGCACTAATTGCCAATCTATTTTTAATACTTGCTATTATGTCTCTATTTGAAGCAACTCTTACCTTACCTGGTATGGCAGGGATTGTTTTAACTGTTGGTATGGCAGTTGATGCCAATGTTATTATTAATGAGAGAATTAGAGAACTTCTTAATGCAGGAAACTCAATAACTAAATCTATTGAACAAGGTTATAATAATGCCTTTACTGCAATTTGGGACGCTAATGTTACTACTTTAATAGCAGCTGTTGTTCTATTTGCTTATGGTACAGGGCCTATTAAAGGTTTCTCTTTAACAATTAGTATTGGTATTTTAGCCTCTATGCTTACAGCTATTTTAGGAACTCATGGTATTTATCAGTGGATATTACCAAAAATTGATAAAAAGAGACTAAACTTTTGGTTTGGTATTAAAACTAAAGGAGCAAAATAGTGGAAGTATTTAAATATAATCAGCCTATTGTAGGTTTTATGGCAAATGCTAAAAAGTTTGGTATTTTATCTATTACTTTAGTTGTTTTTTCTTTAGTTTTACTTATGACTAAAGGGTTAAATTATGGTATTGATTTTGCAGGTGGAACTGTTATTCAGGTAAAATATAAAGGTGATGCACCTATTCAACAAGTAAGAGATATTTTAAATAAAAATGGCTCTTATAAAGGAGCAAATGTTACATATTTTGGTTCAAATAGTGAGATTGCTATTAGAACTAAAAGTACATCAAAAGATGTAAGTGTTGATGTTAGTGACCAAATGAATAAACTTCTAAAAGGTACAGGTGAGTATGAGATAAGAAGTGTTGATATGGTAGGACCTGCTGTTGGTGATGAGTTAAGAAATCAAGGTCTTATGGCTATGCTTCTATCTATTATTGGAATATTAGCCTATATTTCATTTAGATTTGAGTGGAGATTTGCTTTAGCCTCTGTTATGGCACTTATTCATGATGTTACTATATCACTTGGAGCTTTAGCACTATTTCAAATAGATATAAATCTACCTATTTTAGCAGCAATTTTAACTATTTTAGGATACTCACTAAACGATACAGTAATTGTATTTGATAGAATTAGAGAGGGAATTAGAACTATAAAATCAGCTGAACTTTCAGAGGTTATTGATGAGTCTGTTACTAGAACATTATCAAGAACAACTCTAACTTCACTTACTACATTCTTTGTTGTTCTTACTCTATATCTATTTGGTGGAGAGTTACTTAAAGGATTTAGTTTTACTCTTTTAGTTGGTGTTGTCGTTGGAACTTACTCATCTATCTTTGTTGCATCTCCAATCTTAATGTGGCTTAAGTTCTCAATAGCAGAGTTTAGAGCTAAAGAGGCTGAAAAACTTAAAAGAGAAAAAGAGCGAGAGAAAATGAGAGCTATGTATGAGCAAGGAACTATGTAATTGAATTGGGGAAAAGTTTTTTATATCTTTTTTACACTTATGAGTTTAACTACAAGTGTCTCATATCTACTTGAACACACTGTAGTTGCACTTTTTGTTGCAGGAAGTATAAATCTAGTCTCTACCATATTAAAACTAGGTGTTAGAAATCTGCTTTCAGCTGAACTTTTAGCAGGTTCATTAGTAGCAGATTTACATCTATTACCTGCATTTTTTATATTTCAATTTGGAAGTGGAGAGAATGGTAATTTAATTATTGGTTTAGTAATGGGTGCAATTATTGCAAATATATATACTTTAGTTATATCTATTGTGGAGAGTGCTAAAATGAAAGAGGATTTTTAAATTCCTCCTCCATATCTTCTTTTTTCAATCTCTTCACCCAATTCAAAAGCAGTCATTCCATAATATGTGCTATGGTTATATGTTGTTATTACTCTAAAGTTTGGAGAACCAAGCCAAAGTTCATCATAAGTTCCTCTTGGTAGTTTTATTAGAGATACTTTTCCATAAGGGTGGAATTTTTCTCTAGGAACTATATGATATTTTCTTTTTAACCAAGAGAGTGAATATCTTGTTTTATATCCTGTTTTTAATCTTCTAAATCTATTACCTTTATATCTAGCTCTAACTGCTACTTTTGGAATAGATGGGTTCCAACCATTTTGTGCAAAATAATTGGCAATACTTCCAATAGCATCTTCTGCGTCCCAAAGGTCTGTTTTTCCATCACTATTAAAATCAACTGCAAATCGCATATAACTACTAGGCATAAATTGACCATACCCTAAAGCACCAGATGTTGAACCCATAGTTTCAGTTGGATTTAACCCAATATCTCTACTAATTAGTAAATATTTCTCTAATTCATCTGTATAAAAACTGGCTCTTCTTCCACCTAACATACTTTTAGTTGTTAATACATCAATTACTCTATATTTTCCAAAATTTACACCATAAGCTGTTTCAATCCCCAATATTCCAATAATATATTTAACAGGAACTCCATATTGAGCTTCAGCTCTATTTAAAGTATCTTCATGCTCTTCCCAAAATTTAAGACCTCTTTGGATATTTCTCTCATATATAAAACAGCTCTTATACTTATCCCATGCACCTATTTTCCCTACAATAATATTACTAGTACAACTTCTTGTTTGTGGTATATAGTTATAGTTTTGAGCTTGTGAAAAAATTTCATTTAGATATTTTTTATCAAAGTTATGAACTTGAACCATCATATCAATAAATTCCCATAGTTTACTATTTGTTTGAAATTCTCCTTGTAGTTCATCATAAGAGACTTTGGGTAAAGCCTCTTCTTTAGTAGAGTTTAAGTCTCCAGCACTTACTTCTAAAAAAGTTAAACTTTTTGTAGTATTGGTTTCATTATTCTCTTTTTTTGGCTCTTTTTCTATATGTTTTGTACTACATGCCGAGAAAAGTAGTATTGATAGTGTTAATGAGTATATTTTATTTATTTTCACAAAAAATCCTATTTCTTTTTTTATTTATCGTAATTATAATGATTTATAACTTGATTAACAAGCAAAACTATACTAAAAAAATTATAATATCTAATACATCATTAGCTATAATCTCACAATTTTAATCTTACGGAGAGATAATGAGCTATAATCCAAAGCAAATAGAAAAAAAGTGGCAAGAGATATGGGAAAAAACAGGTGCATTTGAGCCTTTTGAGAGTAAAGATTTGCCAAAGAAATATATTTTAAGTATGTTTCCATTTCCTAGTGGAAGACTTCACATGGGGCATGTAAGAAACTATGCTATTGGTGATGCAATGGCTAGATACTATAGAAAACAGAACTATAATGTACTTCACCCAATTGGTTGGGACGCATTTGGAATGCCTGCTGAAAATGCAGCTATAAAACATGGACGACACCCAAAAGAGTGGACATATTCTAATATTGAATATATGAGAGGAGAGTTAAACTCTTTAGGATTATCTTTTTCAAAAACAAGAGAGTTTGCAACTTGTGATGAGCTTTATACTAAGTGGGAACAAGAGTTTATTATTAAGATGTTTGAAGAGGGGCTTTTATATAGAGAGGCTACCACTGTAAATTGGTGTGAAGATTGTCATACAGTTTTAGCAAATGAACAAGTAGTTGATGGTTGTTGTTGGAGATGTGATAATTTAGTTCAACTAAAAGAGATGGAGGGGTACTATATAGATATTTTAAAGTATGCTGATGAGCTTTTAGAAGATTTAAAACTCTTAGAGGGTAAATGGCCATCACAAGTTCTATCTATGCAGAGTAATTGGATAGGTAAATCGCAAGGGTTGGAGTTTACTTTTAAACTTTCAGATGAAAGCATAGAAAAATTAAATAATACTTTTAATGGGTTTAATGTATTTACCACAAGAGCTGATACAGTTTATGGAGTAACCTATACAGCACTAGCACCAGAACACCCTATAGTAAAAGAGTTAATTAAATTAAATCTTTTAGATAAAGAGGTCATTGAAGCTATAGAAAAAATCTCAAATATGACAGAGGTTGAAAGAGCAAAAGCTGGAAAAGAGGGTTATGATTTAGGAATTAAAGTTATTCACCCATTAACTAATGAAGAAATTCCAGTCTGGACAGCAAATTTTGTATTAGCATCTTATGGTGGTGGAGCTGTAATGAGTGTTCCAGCTCATGATGAGAGAGATTTTGAGTTTGCTACTAAGTATAATCTCCCTATAAAACATGTAGTTGATGAAGATAGCAATATAGAAGAGGCTAAAGAGAAGATTATTAAACTTTTTGAGTCTAAAGGGTTAGGAGAGGGAAAAACAAACTATAAATTAAGAAATTGGGGAGTTAGTCGTCAAAGATATTGGGGTGCGCCTATTCCATTTGTTCATTGTAAAGAGTGTGGTTTAGTTCCTGAAAAAATAGAGAATTTACCTATTGCTTTGCCTGAAGATGTAACAATTTCAGGAGAGGGAAACCCTTTAGAAAATCATCCGATATGGAAAAACTGCTCTTGTCCTAAATGTGGAAAAGAGGCTATAAGAGAAACAGATACACTAGATACTTTTGTGCAATCTAGTTGGTATCAGTTTAGATATGCAACAGACCCTAAAAAGTGGGAGAGTGTAGGAATTGATAAAGAAGATGTATCTTATTGGCTTGGAGTTGACCAATATATTGGTGGAATTGAACATGCTATTTTACACCTTTTATATGCTAGATTTTTTACAAAAGCTCTAAGAGATTTAGGTTTTATAGATAATCTAAAAGAGCCATTTAATCACCTTTTAACACAAGGAATGGTTTTAAAAGATGGCGTTAAGATGAGTAAATCACTAGGTAATATTGTTGACCCAGATAGCCTTATATCTAAATATGGAGCAGATACAGCAAGACTATTTACTCTATTTGCAGCTCCACCACAAAAAGAGTTAGAGTGGAATGACTCGGCAGTTGAGGGTGCATTTAGATTTTTAAAAAAACTATATAGCAGAAAAACAAAAGTAAATAGCTCTTCTATGCCAAAAATTGAACATTCTAAACTATCTAAAGATGAGAAATTAGCAAGAGCTAAAGTTTATGATGCACTTAGTAAATCTATAACCGTTTATGAGAAAACATTTGCATTTAATACTTTAATTGCTTCATGTATGGAAGCACTAAATGCACTAGATAAACAAGAAAATAGTGAAGTTTGGAGTGAGGGAATATATATAATTTTACATCTATTAGAACCTATTACTCCACATATTTGTGCTGAATTAAGTGAGGAACTTTTTAGTTCTAAAAACTTAAAAGGTAAAATAGATATTATTAATGAGGTATTTGTTCAAGATACTATAACTTTAGGTGTTGGAGTTAATGGTAAAAGAAGAGCAGAGATAGAAGTTAATGCAGATGCTTCAAAAGATGAGATTATAGAGATAGCAAAAAGAAATATTCCTAAATGGTTAGAGGGCAAAACTATAATAAAAGAGATAGTCGTTCCTAATAAATTGGTTAATATTGTTGTAAAATAGTAATTTAATTGCTAATCTTAACTAGATTATTAGCATTTTTCTCCTATACTTAAAAAAAAATAGGAGATAAAATGAAATTTTTAAAATTGTTAACAACTTTAGCTATTGTAGGAGTACTTTATAGTGGTTGTACAAAGAGTGTTCAAAAAGATGTTTATATTGAAGAGAATATAACAAGACCTTCACTTACACCTTATGAGTTAAATAAAATTGCTGACCAGATATATAAAAATGAGACGGGAGGAAATCCTAAATATTTAATGTATTGGTCGCCAAGTGAAAATTTTGCATCTTTAGGGTATGGTCATTTTATTTGGTATCCAGCAGGAGAGGCACAAAAATTTGACCAAACTTTTCCTGATATGATTGACTATTATGTAAAAAATAAGGTTGATATTCCTCAGTGGTTAAAAGACCAAAAAGATAAGGGTATTCCTTGGGCAAATAAAAAAGCTTTTGAGAGAGCTAGAACTACAGATAAGAGATTTAAAGAGTTAGAGAATATTATTATTAATACAAAAGCACTTCAAACAAAATTCTTCTTTGATAGAGTTGTGGACTCTATTCCAGAGATTGTAAAATATGTTCCAAAAGAGAGACAGGAGTATATTAAAAATAATTATAATGCTGTAGCTGACACTAAAGGTGGTTGGTATCCTCTAATTGATTATATTAACTTTAAAGGTAAAGGTATTAAAGAGAGTGAGAAGTATAATAATCAAGGTTGGGGACTTCTTCAAGTACTTCAAACTATGAGACCTGTTAAAAAAGGACCTCAAGCACTTAAAGAGTTTTCAAATGCAGCAAGAGTTGTATTAGAACAGAGAGTTAAAAATAAACCATCAGAGAGACACTTTTTAAAAGGTTGGATTAAACGAACTAACACTTATGCTAATTCGATTTTTTAATTAGTTGTGGGATTAAGATTATAAATCTTTAATCCCATAAAGTTTTAAAAGAGATTCTACTTTAGCATCTCTTCCTAACCACTTTTTATATAATATATTCATATCTTCAGAACTTCCTCTACTTAAAATATATTTATAATATCCATTAGCCTTTTCTTGATTAAAACTACCATTACTATCTAAACACTCAAAAAAAGCATCGGCACTTAAAACCTCTGCCCACTTGTAACTATAGTATCCTGCACTATATCCACCAGAAAATATATGTCCAAATCCATTTTGAAACTTATTATAACTTGGTACTTTAAGTAAAGCTGTCTCCTCTCTTATCTTATCTAATAGAGATTGAACCTCATTACCTTGATATAGTTTTTGGTGAAGTTTTATATCAAATAGTGAAAACTCTACCTGTCTTAATATTCCAAGTGCTGATTGAAAGTTTTTACTTCTCTTTATCTTATCTAATAGCTCATTACTCATAGCCTCTTTAGTCTCATAGTGAAAAGCAAATTTTTTAAGTATCTCTTTTTCATAAGCAAAATTTTCTAAAAACTGTGATGGAAATTCAACCACATCCCAAGCTATACCATTTACTCCCGATACCGAATATTCATGACATTTAGAAAATAGATGATGAATTCCATGTCCCATCTCATGAAATAGGGTTACCACATCATCATGTCTTAATAGGCTAGGGTTCTCTTTGGTTGATGCAGGAAAGTTACATACTATAAATACAACAGGTAGATGTTTTTCTCCTTTGCTGTCTATAAAATGAGTTTGCCAATTATGCATCCAAGCTCCACCTCTTTTCTCTTTTCTTGCCTCTAAATCAAAATATACTCTTCCTGATATTTTATTATCTTTATATATATCAAAAGCTTTAGCCTTGTTGTGCCATAGAGGAGTATTAGATGGTCTAAACTCTATATTAAATAGATTAGATACAACCTCTAGTAAACCATTTAAGACTCTAGTTTGCTCAAAATATGGTTTTGTTATATTCTCATCAAAATCAAATTTCTCTTTTTTTAGCTTTTCACTATAGTATGCTACATCAAAAGGTTGTAAATCTTTAATATTATCTAATTTTAATGCAAACTCTTTTAACTCATCTAACTCTTTTATGGCTTGTGGTCTGCTAAGTTTTAATAACTTCTCTAAAAAATCTATAACAGAATTAACTGATGGTGCATCTTTTGTAGCTAAAGATAGATTAGTATAATTTTCAAACCCTAAAAGTTTAGCCTCTTTATCTCTTAATAGAAGTATTCTATCTATTATCTCACCGTTTTTACTAGCTCTTGTTGAGTATGCTCTATATAACTCTTCTCTATACTCCCTATTTGTACCATAGGTCATATAGGCTAAATAGCTAGGAATTTGTAGAGTAAATTTATAAACTATTTCACCATTAATTTTCTCTTTAGCTAATGCTAAATCACTACTAGGGATTTCTTTAATATCTTTTTTATCTTTTATAATAAGCTCATAAGCACTATTTGCATCAATTAAATTTTGAAAAAATTTATTAGACAGTTCACTAAGTTCTCTATTTATCTCTTCTAACTCTTTTTTTTGCTTTTTTGGTAATTTTGCACCAGATAATACAAAATCTCTAATATTATTCTCTATTACTCTCTTTTTTTCTAAATCATGAGAGCTTATAGATTCTATTTTTTTAAAAAGTTTCTCATTTTGTGCTATTTGGCTATGAAATTTTGATAGTTTTGGTAAAGACTCCTCATAAGCTTTCTTAGTCTCATCTGAATTATTAACACTATTTAGGTGTGAAAGTGGTGTAAAAAATAGCTCTAACTCATTATCTAAATCTTGTAATGGTTTTAATACCTCTTTATAACTACTTTTACTGTTATTACTAATATCTTCTATAGTTTTTAACTGTTTTTCTAATAATATATCTAACTCTTTTGGAAACTCTTTTAAATTTTCTAATTTAAACTCTGTAAACTGCATTAATTATACCTCTATTTTTTTGGCGATTATATCAAAAAATTTAAAAATTTGATATAATTTCAGATTAAAACTAAGGACTACAAATGCCATTTTCAAACCTAATGCTATCAAAAAAGATGCAAACTAATTTAAAAGCATTGGGATATAGTAAACCCACACCAATACAAGAAAAATCCATACCTCTATTAAGAAAAGGAAAAGATATATTAGCCTCTTCTCAAACAGGAACAGGAAAGAGTGCATCTTTTATTTTGCCTATTTTAGAAAATTTACCAATAAGAGAAGAAAAAAGAGTGGGAGATGATAGATATAAAATAGATGCTCTAATACTCGCTCCAACTAGAGAACTTGTAGTACAAATTAATAACTCTATAAAAAGATACTCAAAAGGGTTTCCTCATAAATCAGTAGCAGTTTATGGAGGGGTAAAATTAGGAGGTCAAGTAAAAGAGATACGAGCAGGAGCAAATATAGTAGTAGCTACTACTGGGCAACTTTTAAAACATATTAAAAACAGAACAATTAATCTTTCAATTGTAAAAATAGTAATAATTGATGAAGCTGATAAACTTTTAGAAATGGGATTTATAGATGATATAAGAGTAATTATTAAACTACTTCCTAAAAAAAGACAATCTGCAATGTTTTCAGCTACATTTCCCTCTTCTGTTATTAAATTAGCAAAATCTCTTCTAAACAATCCAATAAGAGTGGAGATAGAGGGTGATATATCGGCAAAAGAGATAAAACAGCTAGTTTGCTTTATAGGTGAAGAGCAAAAAACAGCCCTTCTTATACATTTATTAAAAGAGAAACAGGCTAAAGGGATTTTAGTTTTTGTAAATAGTAAAAGAGGTGCTAATCTTATAGTAGAAAAATTAGAAGAGCAAAAGATAAAATCTATAGCAATTCACGGAGATAAAAGCCAATCAATAAGAGATAAAGCTTTAAAAGATTTTAAAAATGGAGAGGCTAAAGTATTAATTGCCACGGATGTCGTAGCAAGGGGAATTGATATAAAAAATCTTCCACTTGTTATAAATTTTGAACTTCCAATTAAAAATGAGGAGTATATTCATAGAGTAGGAAGAACAGGAAGAGCCAAAAACCAAGGTGAGGCTATATCTTTAGTTTGCCAAAAAGAGGTTACACAACTAGAAGAATTGGAAAAACTTTTACATATCAAATTACAAAAAGTAACAATAGAGGGTTTTAATTATAATCCATCTTTAAAGTTAAGTAATAAAAAAAACAAACAAAAAGATATAAAAAATAACGAAAAATTAAAAAAAGCAAAAGAGTTAGCCGAAAAAATAATGAATAAAGGTAAAAAAAGCGAAAAAACAGCCAATAAATCTAAAAAAAATAGTCGTCACTTCTAATTTTTATAAAAAAATAGACTATTTTGGATTTAATTAAGAGTAATTTCATCTGATTTAGAGTATAATTCTCACATGTCTTAAGTATGTGATGAGAAAAAATCATTTTCCATTCCTCCTTTTAAATTGATAGATAACTAAACCAATGGTACTCCTCCCCCTATTTGTACAATTGTAGTTCTTATCAATACTTAAGATTAATCACTCCTTTGATATAATACTTAAAAAAATGGACATTATATGCATTGGTTCCAATTTGACAGACGAATACTTCAACAATTTAATTTTATTTTAATATTACAACTTATACCACTATTTATACTCTCATCATATCTAGTATATGAGATAAAGCCAGAGCTTTTTAATAAGCAGTTAATCTATTATGGATTATCAGCAGGTGTTTTTTTTATAGCGTTTTTAATACCTTGGCGTAAATATCAGTGGTTAATTCCCATATCATATTGGATTAATCTTCTTTTACTTTTAAGTGTTGATTTTTTTGGTAAAAAGATATTAGGTGCTAGACGGTGGATTGAGATACCCTTTACACATATGACACTGCAACCATCTGAATTTATTAAAATTACTGTATTATTAATGTTAGGTTATTTAATAGTTAGAAATCCACCACCAAAATGGGGATATGATTTAAAAATGTTTATTAAACTATCTTTATATATTCTTATTCCATTTGTGCTAATAGCAAAAGAACCAGATTTAGGAACAGGTTTAGTTCTTCTTTTAACTGGATTTGGAGTTTTATTTGTGGTTGGTGTTAGAATGCGTATTTGGGTTACACTACTAGTTGTTATTGGTTTAACAGCTCCTGTAATATATAAACATGGGTTAAAGCCATATCAAAAACAGAGAATTGCAGATTTTTTAGGAAAACCTAGTTATCATGTTCAACAATCTATTATTGCTATTGGTTCTGGTGGAATGAATGGACAAGATAAAGAGAATGCTACTCAAACCCAATTAAAATTTTTACCAGTATCTTCAACAGACTTCATTTTTGCATATTTAGGTGAAAGATTTGGATTTATTGGTATGGTTTCAGTTATAGTTCTTTATGCTATGCTTATTTTACATCTTCTACATATAGCCATATCCAATAAAAAAGACTATTTTGTAAAAGTTTTCGCCTCAGGCATGGCTTTTCTCTTTTTTATATATATGGCTGTAAACATCTCTATGACCATGGGATTAGCTCCAGTTGTGGGTCTTCCACTGCCAATGTTTAGCCACGGAGGGACTTCTTTTGTAATTTTTGCAATTATTTTTGGAATTTTGGAGAATTTACTTGCTTTTCGTTTTTATTTTATGTATAATACCGACTCGAAAATAACGATGACGGGAGTTAAATCCCTCTAATATTTTCGCAGGTGGGTCTTTAGCTCAGCTGGTTAGAGCACTCGGCTCATAACCGAGTGGTCCGGGGTTCGAGTCCCCGAGGACCCACCATCTTCTTATAAAAATTTCCCAATTTTACAAAAAATCATATAAATTTTTTTTACAGACTGAATTTGTCTCTTAAAAGTGCTATACTTCTATTTTTAGGAGATAATATGTTAACAATAAAAACAAAACTACCAACAAAAAATTTACCAATTCGTAGAGTAATAGCTAAACTATTTCAATCTTATATATATACAGCCCTCGATGATAGAGAGCATAGAGGCTATAAACACCCAAATGGAAAAGTTTTTAAATCAATGAATTTCAAAATAGCCTATATAGAGAATGAAATTCACGCTAAATTTGTAGCATTAGATAAAGAGAATGAGAAGAGGTTAGCTGAATATATGCTATATAATAGTTTAAAGTTAGGAGAAATTCATCTAACCAATACTTCTGTTGGAATTACTGAAAGAAATAGTAAGATAAATTCACCCATAAAAGTAGCAGGATTTATTAATGCCAATATTAAAGATGGTAAACATAGTAAAAAAAAGATAGACCTAGAACCAAAAAGCGATAAATTCCAAGAGATAATTCACCAAAACACCATAGAGAAGTATGAAGCACTATTTGGTAAAAAATATAGTGGAGAGTTAAAAATAAAACTAATAGAACAAAAACCAAGAGAGAGAATTTTCCATTATAGTAAAGGTGTTATAAAAGCTTGGTTTGGAGTTTATAAGATTGAGGGAGATAAAGATATTTTAAGAATGATACTAGATACAGGAATGGGTGCTAATTGCATGAAAGGGTTGGGGTTTGTGGAGTTGGTGAAATGAAAGTAAGCAATAACCATACTCGCTATATTCAAAACCCTATAAGGGAAGATTTTGTTATGCTTACTTAAATGTAAGTTTACCTAATTTTAATTAAAAAAGCAAATATATTTTAATAGCAAGTATAGTTATTAAAATACCTCTTTAAGCTTTATATGTTAAACTTTTAAAATAACATTATCAAAAAGGATATATTGTGACAGAGAATACAATTATTATTTTAAGTTTAATAATCGCTTTGTTTTTTTTAATTATAATACTTTTAGGTTTTTTATTTTCAGGAGATACAACAATTAATATAAATACATCAAAAGAGGAATAAATGGGCGACATTATAAAAATACTTTCAACTATAGGTACACACTATTTAGAGGACGAAAAGAGAGTTAAAAATAAGGCGTATGAATATACAAAAATAAAAGTTTATCTATTTGATATAGAGACAAGAGAAATAGAGCCTTTTATAACTATAAAAAACGAAGATTTAATTATTACTCGTTTTGGAGTTGGGGCTAATAGTGGTAATCTTTTTCCCAATATGTTTTTTGAGCCTAAAAATGTAAAAAAAGAGTTTGATAAATTTGTAAGAGGAGTAATAAAGGCTAATAAAAATTTATTATCATATTTTAATAAGGAAGAGATAGAAGAGAATAAGATTTTAAAAATTTTAACTACTATAGATGACTCTTTTTTTAAAGATAATAAAATGGAAGAGATACAAAGTTTATCTAAATATGAAAAGGTAAAAGGAGAGAAGGGAAAATTTACTACCTATTTTGCTTTATCCTATAAAAATAAACCTATCTCTTTTTACTTTAAAGATATTTATGAAAAACATTTAAATAAGAGTGATATTAAAACAGTTTATGGTTACGATATAATTACTAATAAAAATGGAATTGGAGGTGATGCTAATTTAGCTTTTTGTTCTGTAAATGAGTTACCTAAAAAGTTACAATCAATTAAACCTCATCTACTTCCTTTAAATTTTATGAGTGCTAAGAAGGTTAAAATTGGATTTGATGCAACTGATAAGATGTTATCTCATAATTTCTATGGTTTAAAGATGGCTATTATGCCAACTATTTTAAGTGAGAATGAGTCTATTTATAATGAGGTATTTGATATTTTAGAAAAGAGTAGTAAAGGAGAAATTCATGAAATAGAGGAGAGTGAGACTTATATTAATGAGTATTTAGAGGATATTGCTACTAAAGAAAAAGGTTTACCTGTTTTAAACACTATTCTATTTTATAATAAAAATAACTCTGCTATTGATGTGCTACTTCAAATTGATGATGTTTTACCATCTTATATATCTTATATTTCTGATAGAATGGGTTTTTATAATATAAAAGCTTTTAAAGATAAAGATAGAGTTGATAGTGAAAAGACCATTTATATACAAAAGATTATTGATAATAGACTTGATATTATGAACTCTTTATTATCAGCTAAAAAGATAGGAAAAGACACTCTTATAGATAAGTTTGCAACTCTTATATATTGGGGAAATAGTAATAAAAAATATGCTTCTGTTGTAGATTGGGAAAAATATTTTAATAGTTATTATAAAGATAGAACTATTGAGGTTATTAATAGATATGCAATGTTTTTTAATGAAATTAAAAAGGTTAAAGAGCCGTTTATTTTAAGAAAGGAGATAGATTTGGAAGAGATATTAGATAGTAATAGTTTAAAAATAAGACAGAAAAATAGAGAGATTAATATTGATAATGCTTTTAATAGAAGTACATTTATCCAACAAAATGAGGTTTTGAAAACAGCCTATTGGTTAGGAATGTTATCTCATGCTTTAATTAATTGGCAAAAGGGTGTTAATCAAAGTAATAATAGCTCTTATGGAAAATGGCTTAATGGCAGTGGAGTAATTAATGAAAATTCTCTTGATAGAATTTGGCAAAAATCAGAAGAGGCTTTTCGTAAAATACGCTCTACTGCTAGAGGTGGAAATCATATTGTAAGTTATATTATGGAAAAAGTAATAAAATCTATGCCTAAAATGAAAATGAGTAAAGATAGAGCAAAAGGTTCAGAAGTTTCACTTGCTTTTGCTATGGGTGGAAGTGATTATGTAGATGCAACTAAAATAAAAAAGGATAAAAAGTAATGTCAAAAGATACAATAGCAAAAAAAGAGATACTGTTTTTATGGGACGGTGAAAATTGGAATCCAAATGGGGATATGTTAAATAGTAATGCACCAAGAATGGACGAAGAGACAGGAGTAGCAGAAGCTTCTGATGTAAGGATAAAAAGAACTATTCGTGATGAGCTTATTAAGAGTGAAGGGGCTAATACTATTTTTATTAAAGAGTATAAAAGAGCTGAAAATATATTAGATTGTAAGACTGCTATTCGTGAAAATAACATAAATATAAAACAGAGTAAAACAGATTTGGAAAAAGAGATTTTAAATAGATTTATAGATATAAGAGCCTTTGGTGGAGTTTTACCAATTTCAGATAAAGATGAGATGAAAAAAGATAAATCTATTACTACAGCAGGGGTACAGTTTACAGGAGCTGTTCAATTTAGAGTTTCAAAATCACTTCATAAAGTTAATGTTCAACATATAAAAGGAACAGGAGCATTTGCTAGTAACTATTCTGATAGTGATGATAAAAAACAGAAACAACAAGCAACCTTTAGAGAAGAGGATTTTTTAAGTTACGCTATGTTTGCTACTTATGGAGTTATGGATAATTATAATGCTAAAAAGACAAACTTTAGTGAAGATGATGCTACAAAAGTGCTTAATGCTTTATGGTTTGGGACAAAAAACCTTATTACCCGTTCTAAAATGGGACAAACTCCAAGATTTATGATAGTTATTACTTATAAAGATGATACTTTTGCAGGGGATTTAAATAACTCAATTATGCTTAATAGTAATAAAGATGATATGGCTATTAGAAGTATTAATGATTATACTATAGATTTTACAAGGCTTAAAGGTAAGTTGACACGATATAAAGATAAGATTAAAAAGATAGAGTATTTTGTAGATTATGATTTTGAGCAGAGACATAAAGAGCAGTTTGATATTTCTTGGATAAAGATAGAGAGATAGGGTTATGTCATTTGTAGCCTTTAGATTAACAGGTGATTATGCTCATTTTTCTCACCCTGCTACTATATATTCTAGTTTAACATATCCTATTCCTCCAAAAACTTCCATTATGGGATTTTTGGGGGCATTAATAGGTGAAGAGGAGTATTATAAATTATTAAATATAAGATATAGTATAAAGATAGATAGAGCTATAGTTAAACGAAGTTTTGTATTTAATGGAATTCAAAAGGCACTATCTTCTAGTATGCACATTAAAGATGGTTATCAAGACGCAACTAAAAAGAAGCAATTTTATAGGGAGTTGATTTGTTCTCCTTCTTATACCGTTTTTTTAGATTTATCTAAACTTCAAAATAACTATATAGAAGAGATTACTAAGGCTTTAAAAAATCATACAACTAAATTTACTCCATATTTAGGTATTAATTTTTGTATTGCTGATTTTGAGTGGATAGAGATAAATTTTTTAGAGAAACTAGAAGATGAGGTTTGTACTATAAATACATTTACTTTAAAAGATGATTTTCAGTTTGATATAGAAAACTACGGAGTACAATTAACAACAGCTAATATGGCATGTGATGTAGAGGAGTATCGTGTTTTTAAAGATTTTAAGGAATTTATAGTTGAAATTGGTGGAGAAAATAGTATTCGTTCTAAAAATAGAGATAATATATATAAAATAAATAGTGATGGAGTCTATTTTGTTTAATAAATATCTCTCTCACCCAAATAAACTTTATAGTTCTCATATAGAAAATATATTTTCAAAAAATGATAATAGTTTAGAGAGGGAAATAAAACTGTTTCATGATATAGCAAAGCTAAAAGATAATTTTCAAAGATATATTAGAGGAGAAGAGGGAAAGGATAAAAATCACTCTCTACTATCTGCATATATATTTTTTTTAAATAGTAACTTTAAAGATGAAGACCTACTTTTTGGTTTTTTAGCTATCTCTTCTCATCATGGTAATGTAGAAAATTTTTTTAATTTAAATGCACCAAATAGATATATAGGTAAATATGCTTTAAATAGTAAGGAGTTAATTTTTTTAGATGAAGTTATAACTCATGCTAAAAGCTTAGATATATATAAAAATCTAAATAGTTCATTTAAAGAGTTAGAAAAGAAAACAGAAAAATATCAGTGTTACTTAAGAGGTTTAAAGAGAAAAAAAGAGTTTACTTATAATGATTTTATAGATTTTAAAAAACTATATAGCTCTTTAATTTATGCAGATAAGTTTGAAGCTATTTTTGGAATTAGAAGAGAGCTTAAAGAACCTATTAATAATAGTACATTAAGCAATTATATAAACAGTCTCCCTTATCATAAAAAAAGAGATAAATTTAGAAAATATGTTTTAAATAATTTTAACAGTAATCAAAGACTTTTTACTCTTACAGCTCCAACAGGTTATGGAAAAACTTTAACAGCTTTGGAGTTTGCTATAAGATTTAAAAGAGATAAAATTATTTTTGCTTTACCCTTTACATCTATTATTGACCAAACTGAAAAGATTATATTAGATATATTTAAAGAGGGTGTAGATATTTTTAAAATACATCATAAGGCTAAAATTGATGAGTCTTATCCAAAAGATAGATACTCAAAAGTAAAGTTTTTAATGACCTCTTTTAGTGGAGATATAAATATTACCACTCTCTATCAGATTATATTTACACTATTTGGAAATAAAAATAGAGATAATGTAAAATTTAATCAGTTTAGAGATGCTGTTGTAATTATAGATGAAGCACAAGCCATACCTTATATATTTAGACAAGACTTTATTAAACTTTGTGAGATAATTTCAGAACAGATGAATACAGTTTTTATTTTTATGTCGGCAACTATGCCTATAATGAGTGATAGGTTTAAAGAAATTTCTAATTTAGACTATTTTAAAGAGCAGAATAGATATATTATAAAATGGTTAGAGTTGGAAGATGGACAAAACTCTCTTATTGAAAAGATAGAAAAAGAGGCTTATAGTAAACATACACTATGTGTAGTTAATACTATTAGAAAAGCTCAAGAGCTTTATTTATATTTTAAAGATAATTTTGAGTGTTACTGTTTAAATGGATATATGACAGATTATGATAAACAGAGAGTAATTGAGATAGTATCTGATAGATTAAATAATAGTGATAATAAGATTTTACTTATATCCACTCAATCTATAGAAGCAGGAGTTGACCTTGATTTTGAAATAGGATTTAGAGAAGTAGCACCTATTAGCTCTATTATTCAGACGGCAGGGCGAGTTAATCGTCATTTTGGAAAAAATCAAGGAGTAGTATATATTTTTGATGATATTTGTGGATATTCAGATTTAGTATATGGAGATATTCAAACAATTAGTCAAACAATATTTTCTATTTTAAAAAGTGATGATATAGAAGAGTCTAATATTTTAAAGATAAGTGAACTCTATTTTTCCAAGATAAAAGAGCAGTTAGAGACTTTGTATATAAAAAACGAGGTTGAATTACTAGAATTTTTTAATATTAATCAAAAAATAGAAGAGATTATGGATAGTAAGAGTTTTAATCAGTTGATTATTATAGAGCCTTATAGTGGATTTATAAAAGAGGTACAAGAGGAACTATATCGTATTCGAAAAGAGGAGAGTGATAAGTTTATACAAAAAGATTTAATTCAAGCTCAAGTTAAAAAAATGTTGCAGTATGGTGTAAATATTAATCAAAACGATTTAGATAATTTTGAAACTTCTACTGAAGAAGTTAAAAGTTTATATGAGATGATTTATTTACCTAGTGGGGCTAAAGAGTATCATTGTGATTACGGAATAAAAAAATATAAATCTGATGAGCTTGATATGGAAGATATTGGATTTTAGATTAAGAAATGATTATAAAAGGTAAACCATGGATTTCAATCAAGAACTAATAACAGGAACGCTAATTCACTACTACACCACATGTAAAAGAGAAGCTTGGTTATATAGTAGAAGAATTTATGCAAATCAAGAAGATGAAAATATTTTAATGGGAAAAGCATTAGCAGAGATTAAAGAGGAGCAGTTACACGATTTTCCATTTTCTAATTTAAAATTTGACAAAATAGGTAAAGAGAGAGGTCATTATATGGTAACAGAATATAAAAAGAGCATGAGTAATATAGAGGGTGCAAAGATGCAACTACTCTTTTATATGTGGCAACTAAAAACCTCTCTTAAACTTAAAGAGATAAATGGAAAAGTTATAAGTGGCAGAAAAGTAATATCTGTTCGTGGAGATAAAGATAATATGAGTTTAATGGATAGTTTAATAGTAGAAATTAGTAAGTTTCTATCTCAACCCAATCCACCACCATTTAAAAAGATAAAGTTTTGTAAAGGGTGTGGATATAGGGATTATTGTTTATAGGAGAGTAGATGTATATAATTTTATTTTATGATATAGCTGATAAGGCTCAAAAGAAAAAGGATAATAGTAGAGTTATTAGAAAAACCGTTGAGAAGTATTTAACAAGAGTGCAGTTTTCGGTCTTTGAAGGTGAGCTTCGTCCAAGTGAGCTTAAAAAATTAAAAGCTGATTTAATTAAGGTTACTAATAAAGAGTTAGACTCTATTGTGATATATGAGTCAACAAGATTAAATTATACCAAACGAGTTGTAATCGGCTTAGATAAGAATGAAGGGATTTTTTGGTAATGACAAAATCAGATAGAACACATTTCTTAATCACTAATGGGAGATTGAGAAGACAAGATAATAACCTATATTTTGATAGATATGATGAAGATGATAATATATTAAGCTCAAAGCCACTTCCAATTAAAGCAATAGATGAGATTTATCTATTAGGAAAGATAGATATAGATAGCTACTCTATAGCTTTTATTGCTCACAATAATATTTTATTACATTTTTTTAGCCATTTTGGAACTTTTAGAGGAAACTTTTTTCCGAATAGTTCAAATAGTGTAAATAAGAGTGGATTTGTACTACTTCAACAGTTAAGAGCTTTTGATGATGAGGTTCATAGACTCCATATTGCCAAAAAGATAACAAGAGGTCACTTTATAAATGGGGCTAATAATTGTAAAAAATATAAAGTTGAATTTGATATAGAGATACATTTAGATAGTCTAAATAAAGCTAAAACAATAGGTGAGATAATGGCAAGTGAGGGTGCATTTCAAAAAAACTATTATCAATCATGGAATAAGATTATTAAAAATCAGAGACTATTTAAGTTTATAAAAAGAACAAAACAACCACCAACCGATAAAATAAATACACTTATCTCTTATGTAAATACAAGAATTTACAATATTGTACTAAGTGAGATATATAAAACAGAATTAGACCCAAGAATTGGATTTTTGCATGAACCAAACTATAGGAGTTTAAGTCTCCACTTAGATATTGCAGAAATTTTTAAACCAATTATTGGAGATAATATTATTTTTTGGCTAGTTAATAATGGAGAAATTACAGCTAAAAGTTTTAAGACAAATAGTGGTAGGATTAGATTTACAAATGATGCAATTAAAAGCATAGAAAAGTCAATTATAAAAAGAATGACCGAGCAAACCATAATAGGAGAACAAAAGCTAACATGGAGGCAGGTTATTCGTAGAGAGATTAATCAGATTAAAAAAAGCATAGTAGAGACAAGCGAATATAGTCCATTTATCTATGGATAGGTCTTTCAAAGCTTACTTTAAGTTTTCTAAAACGCCTATTTTTCGGTCTTTTTAAATTTAGCACTTGTTAATTTAAGCTAAATAAAAGTATAATTATCTCGTTCAAATAAGAAAAAGAGTCCGAAAAATAGTAATTTGGTTGCTATTTGAACTTTGTCCCTATGGGATTTGAAACTTCATAGATAATTCCCTTAAATATCATTCCATAATTATTTGAACTTTGTCCCTATGGGATTTGAAACAAGGTATCGATAGGTATTGCCCGCACCTTCACGAATTTGAACTTTGTCCCTATGGGATTTGAAACACAGACCTCAATGGTAAACCTGTAAGGACATTTGTATTTGAACTTTGTCCCTATGGGATTTGAAACTGTCTAACTATATACAAATAAATACAACACATAGCATTTGAACTTTGTCCCTATGGGATTTGAAACAAAGGGAGAAAATCGGTAGAACTTTAGAACGAGAATAATTTGAACTTTGTCCCTATGGGATTTGAAACTAGATGAAAACTCTCCATATGAATTATTTTAAAAAATTTGAACTTTGTCCCTATGGGATTTGAAACTCATCAGATATACTCCAAAAGTCGATATGTTGCCCTATTTGAACTTTGTCCCTATGGGATTTGAAACTTTGACTTTCTGATTTTTTCCATTTTTTCCCTTTCTATTTGAACTTTGTCCCTATGGGATTTGAAACTGGAGATATTTTTGTAAAAAGTGCTTTGCAGATATTGCCATTTGAACTTTGTCCCTATGGGATTTGAAACACAATATATCCTTTCTCTCTTTGTTGTCCAACAAGATTTGAACTTTGTCCCTATGGGATTTGAAACTAATTTGCTCTGCAACACTTTCAGCTATTGGTAAAGATTTGAACTTTGTCCCTATGGGATTTGAAACTCTTTCTTTAAATTTTCTAAGTAATCTTTAGCTTCATTTGAACTTTGTCCCTATGGGATTTGAAACGAAGTAACATTAATTATCTTACTCTCATCAATATATCCATTTGAACTTTGTCCCTATGGGATTTGAAACGGTTTGGAGTCAACCAACCATCTTTTATCAATCTAATATTTGAACTTTGTCCCTATGGGATTTGAAACAAGTTTTTAGCTCCAATACCTCTGAACTTTTTATAAGATTTGAACTTTGTCCCTATGGGATTTGAAACATACTTCTTTTAAGCTTGAAGCTTGAGAAACAAAATCATTTGAACTTTGTCCCTATGGGATTTGAAACATAGGGTTCTCTTTGGCAAAAGCCAACAACTCTTCATTTGAACTTTGTCCCTATGGGATTTGAAACTTATCGGTGGGAGAATTGCAAATATCTCGGTTCTCTATATTTGAACTTTGTCCCTATGGGATTTGAAACGCATTTGTTTTATTACATAATCTACATCTTCATTAATATTTGAACTTTGTCCCTATGGGATTTGAAACTCCCTCATAAATAATTCTCTCACTCTCTTCAAAAAAATTTGAACTTTGTCCCTATGGGATTTGAAACTACGCCTCTTCGTCAGAATAACCTAGATAACCTCGTTCGATTTGAACTTTGTCCCTATGGGATTTGTAAATTTTAATCAATTATGATACTATTTCTTATGATAAAAAAAATTATAATAATAACTACTTTTCTAACAACAACTCTATTTTCGGCATTTAATGCTAATATAACTCCAATAACTCCAAATATAAAAGCTAGAATGGTAAAAGGTCACTCTTGGAGGAGAGATTGTCCTGTTTCTTTAAAAAATCTTCGTTATATTCAAGTGAAATACCATGATTTTAATGGGTATGATAGAGTAGGGGAGTTAATAGTTCATCAAAGTATAGCTAATGATATTGTTTGGATTATGGAGGAGCTTTATAATGTAGGTTATCCTATAAAGCAGATGAGGTTAGTTAGTGATTTTAATGGAAATGATTGGCAATCAATAGAGGCTGATAATACTTCGGCTTTTAATTGTAGAAAAGCAACAGGTTCTAAAAAGTGGTCAAAACATGCTTATGGAAAAGCTATTGATATAAATCCTATAGAAAATCCCTATATTTCAAGAAAAGGTCATATTTCTCATAAAAATTCTTTAAAATATAGAAAAAGAGTAGCCTCTCATAAAGCTGTACTATTAAATAGAAGTCAAGCTACTATGATTTTTAAAAAATATGGTTTTAGTTGGGGTGGAGATTGGAGATATACTAAAGATTATCAACACTTCTCTAAAGCCCCTTAAGAACTATCTCAAACAGCTCATCTATTTGATTATCTTCTATCTCTATAGTACTTTTACTACTTAATAGTCTGAATATTTCATTTTTATTAAAAGATTTTGAGTATATACAAGATGGGTGTGTGATGATAAATGCTCTCATAACTCCTACTTCATTTTCTAAAATACCATTACATATATAACAAAAATCACTTCTATATAATCTTTTTTCATACTCTAAAAGTTCTAAATAAGCTTCAATAGCTAACCGTTTTGGATTTTGTTTGTGCCATCTATTTGCTTTTTCTAATAAAATATTAAAGTAAAAGCTATCTATAGCTCTAGTATCTCTTAAATGTGGCTCAAATAGGCTAATAAAACTCTGCCAAATAAGTAATCTATTATTTGAAAAAATCCAAGGAAAAGGGATATGAGATACTTTTCTTAATCTTGGCATAAATCCTTTATTATCTTCTTGAATTTCAAAATTTATTAGGTTTCCAATTTGTAGTATTGAGTGTCTCTGTCCATAAAATCTATAATATTTCTGAACTATGGATTTGCTAAGAACTGTAACAATAACATCTTCATTTTTTGCTTTTCTTATATTAAGGATAAATCCCTTCATTTCTTAACCATTCTTTAGGTAATATCGACCACTTTTAGGGGAGATTTTGTTAATTGATACCCTATCACATTTTAAATAAAGGTTGGTTTATGAAAGATCTTTTTACTTCGTTTAAAGATAACTGTGGTTTTGGTCTGTTAGCTTCTATTGATAACAAACCTACACATAAAAACTTAGAAGATGCAATTATTTCACTCTCACGAATGATGCACCGTGGGGCAGTTGCAGCTGATGGTAAAAGTGGAGATGGTTCGGGGCTTTTATTATCTATGCCTCACTCATTTATGAAAAAAATTGCTGAGAGAGAGGGTGTTGTTTTACCTAAGCAGTATGCTGTTGCTATGGTCTTTAGTCGAGACAATAATAACTTTAAGATATTTCAAGAGAAGTGTGAAACCAATGATTTAAAAATTATTATGACTCGTGAAGTGCCTGTCGATACAGATGCTTTAGGTGAGTATGCTATTAACTCTTTACCAACTATTACACAGGTATTTGTAGCTCCAAACTCTATTATGTCTTTTTCAAGATTTGAAGCTATGATTTATTTGACTAGAAAAGAGATTGAGTATAAACTAAAAGATGATAAAAATTTCTATATTCCTTCATTTTCTACATCTGTAATATCTTATAAGGGTCTGCTTATGCCAACCCTTATTAAGAAGTTCTATAAAGACCTTCAAGATGAAGATTTTAAGATTTCATTCTGTCTATTTCACCAAAGATTTTCAACAAATACATTGCCACAATGGAAACTAGCTCAACCTTTTAGAAATATTGCACATAACGGTGAGATTAATTCAGTTGAAGCTAATAGATTTAATGTTTTAGCTAAAAGAGGTTCTATTAAGAGTGAAGTATTTACAGATGAAGAGTTAGAAAGAATTTTAGATATAATCTTACAAGATGATATGAGTGATTCGGCATCTTTAGATAATTTCTTTGAATTTTTACAAGCAAATGGAGTTGACTTTTTTAAAACTGCTAGAGCATTAATCCCTGCTCCTTGGCAAAATGCACCTCACATGGACCCAGAACTTAGAGCATTTTATGAATATACATCTACATGTTTTGAAGCGTGGGACGGCCCTGCAGCTGTAAGTATGACAAATGGTAGATATATTGGTTGTGTTATAGATAGAAATGGATTAAGACCATCTAAATATATTATTACTAAAGATAATAGACTTCTTATAACTTCAGAGTATGGGGTTCTTGATATTCCTGTAGAGAATATAAAAGAGAGAGGAAGACTTCAATCTGGTGAGATGATGGGGCTTGACCTTAAAGATGCAAGAGTTATTAAAAATGATGAGATTAATAAATACCTAAAGAGTGGAGCAAACTATAACCATTGGCTTAGTGAAAATATGAGCTATCTTCAAGAGTATATAGATTCTCCACTCTCTACTATAGATGAGTTAGAAAAGAGTGATTTAGAGAGTAAACAGAGATACTTTAATATAACTCACGAGACAATAGACCAAATTATTGAGCCAATGTTAAAAGATGGAAAAGAAGCAACTGGTTCTATGGGAGATGATACTCCTCTTGCTGCTTTTTCTAAAATTCAAAGAAACTTTTCTGATTTCTTTAAACAGAAATTTGCACAAGTTACTAACCCACCAATTGACCCAATTCGTGAAAAGGTTGTAATGAGTTTAAATACTGGTTTTGGAGAAGTTAGAAATATCTTAAAAGATGATGCTCTTCATGCTAAGAGATTAAAGAGTGGTTCACCAATTCTTATTAAAGAGACACTAGAAGTATTATTAGAGTTTGGAAATAGTAAAAATCCAAAATATGACGCATGTTATAAAGCAAAAAGTTATAGTACAACCTTTACTGAAAATATGAGAGTTAGTTTAGAAATTCTTATAGATACTATTATTGACGATGTTAAAAATATTGGTATTCGTACTATTGTTTTAGATGATAGAGAAGTAGATAATATAAATAAAGCTATTCCAATGCTTATGGTAGTTGGAAGACTTAATCAAAGACTTTTAAAAAATAGAGTTAGAGATTTAGTAAGTATTGTAGCAATATCAGGTGAAGTTTATGATGCACACACATCAGCACTAATGATAGGTTTTGGAGCAACTGCTGTTTATCCTTATCTACTACTTGCTACTGCTGGAAATTTAGCTAAAAAAAGAAGTAAAGATGCTAATCTTGATTTAACACCAACAGTTAAAAAGATTAGAGGTGCTTTAAATGCAGGTCTTATGAAGATTATGTCTAAAATGGGAATTGCAACAATAGCAAGTTATAGAAATTCTGCTCTATTTGATATTATTGGACTTGATGGTAGAATTATTGATGAGTGTTTCCATGGTGCTAGAGGACTACTTAAAGGTTTAACATATCAAGATATAGAGGCTCGTGTTGAGAAGTATCACTTTGAAGCATTTAATAAGGCAGACTCTTTATATCCTCTAAATTTAGGTTCATTTTATAAATATCTTGATGGTGGAGAGTATCATGATTACTCACCAACAGCAGTACACGCTATCCATAAAGCATCTCTTACAGGTAAAAAATCAGACTTTCAAAAACTTAAAAACCTTGTTGATAAGAGAGATAAGAAGTTTATTAGAGACTATTTTGAGTTTAATTCAGATAAGAGTAGTATATCTATTGATGAGGTTGAACCAAAAGAGTCAATTTTTAAAAGGTTCTCTACAGCTGCTATGAGTTTAGGTTCAATTTCACCTGAAGCACATGAGTGTATGGCTGAAGCTATGAATACTATTGGTGGTATGAGTAACTCAGGAGAGGGTGGAGAAGATGCAGTTAGGTTTGATACTATTAAAAACTCTAAAATTAAGCAGATTGCATCAGGTAGATTTGGTGTAACTCCTGCCTATCTTCGTTCTGCAAAAGAGTTACAGATAAAAGTAGCACAAGGTGCAAAACCTGGGGAGGGTGGACAGTTACCTGGTCATAAAGTAACCCCTTTAATTGGAAGATTAAGACATACAATTCCAGGTGTTACGCTAATCTCACCTCCACCTCACCATGATATATACTCTATTGAGGATTTAGCTCAACTTATTTTTGATATGAAGCAGATTAATCCTAAAGCACAAGTAGCTGTAAAGTTAGTCTCAACTGCCGGAGTTGGAACAATCGCTGCGGGAGTTGCTAAATGTTATGCAGATAAGATTATTATTTCAGGTGCAGATGGTGGAACAGGTGCTGCACAATTAGGCTCTATTAAATTTGCAGGAAACCCTTGGGAGCTTGGACTAATTGAAGCACATAATGCACTAAAGGCTAATGGATTAAGAGGACAAGTAAAAGTTGAAACTGATGGTGGATTAAAAACTGGTACAGATATAGTAAAAGCTGCTATTTTAGGAGCTGAAAGTTACGCATTTGGAACAGGGGCTTTAACTATTTTAGGTTGTAAAATTTTAAGAATTTGTCACTTAAATAGATGTTCAGTTGGTATTGCTACACAAGAAGAGAAGCTAAGAGAATATTATGAGGGAACTGTAGAGAGACTTATTAACTACTTTACACTTCTAGCTGATGATGTACGAGAAATTTTAGCAAAACTTGGATATAAATCTATAGAAGATATAGTAGGTCAAACACACCTTTTAAAAGTTATTGATGATGAGTTTGCTAAAAAGTTTGATTTTGACTCTTTATTGGTTAAATTAGATGGAGATAATACTAAACAGGTTGAGTTTAATGAGCCTTATGATAAAAATGAGTATGAGATAGAGATACTTAAAGAGGTTATGCCAACAATTAAACAGCCTAGTGAAGTTACTAATATTAATAAAACAATTAGTAATTTAAATAGAAGTTTTGGTACAAGGATTTCAGGAGTTATTGCCCAATATTATGGAGATGAAGGTTTACCAGAAGACTCAATTACTATTAATCTAACAGGTACAACAGGACAATCTTTAGGTGCATTTTTAAGTAAAGGTATTAGTATTTATGTTAATGGTGCAGGAAATGATTATGTTGGAAAAGGTATGAGTGGAGGAAAAATAGTAATTACCTCTAAATTATCAGGCTCTAACTACTCATTAGCAGGAAATACATGTTTATATGGTGCAACAGGTGGAAAACTATATGTAACAGGTCAAGTTGGTGAGAGATTTGCTGTTAGAAACTCTGGTTGTATAGCAATAGTAGAAGGAACAGGTGACCACCCTTGTGAATATATGACAGGGGGAGTTGTTACTGTTCTTGGAAAAACTGGTGTTAACTTTGGTGCAGGTATGACAGGAGGAGTTGCTTTTATTTATGATACAGAACATCAATTTGTAGAGACTATTAATAGCGAATTGGTTCAAGCTACAAGAATTGATACTGATGATATGGATAATGAGAGATATTATCTTAAGAAGTTACTTAAAGATTACTATAAAGAGACTAAGAGTGAAAAAGCAAAAGAGATTTTAGATAACTTTAGAGTTGAGATTAGAAACTTCTGGATGGTGCGACCTAAAGATATGATTAGTACCCCATTAAAGATAGAAGAAGGAGAATAAGATGATGCAAAAGTTTTTTGATTTAGAGAGAATTGACGCAAAAAAAAGGTCAGGTGGAGAGAGAATTAAAGATTTTAATGAAATCTATGAAGTTTTCTCTGTAAATAAGGCATCTAATCAATCGGCTAGATGTATTCAGTGTGGTGACCCATACTGTCATAATAAGTGTCCACTACATAATCTTATTCCTCATTGGCTAAAAGCTACAGCAAATAAAGATTTAGAGTTAGCTTTTGCACTATCAAATGAGCCTTCTCCTTTTCCAGAGGTTTTAGGTAAAATTTGTCCTCACGATAGATTATGTGAGGGGGATTGTACTCTAAATGATGGACATGGAGCTATTACTATTGGTTCTGTTGAGACATTTATTAATGAAAAGGCTTTTGAGCAGGGTTTAAAACCTATGATACAGACTAAAATGAGTGATAAAAAAGTAGCAATTATTGGAGCAGGACCTGCTGGTATCTCTTGTGCTACATTTTTACTTAGAAAAGGTATTCAAGTTGAGCTTTTTGATAAACAGGCAAGAGCTGGAGGATTACTAACTTATGGAATACCTGGATTTAAACTTGATAAGACAGATATAGAAAGAAGAGTAGGCTTTTTAAAAGAGGCAGGAGCTATATTTAATCAAAATTGTGAAGTTGGTAAAGATATAGCTTTTGAAGATTTAATTAAAAAGTTTGATGCTGTATTTATTGGAGTTGGAGCTACAAAAGGTAGAAGAGCTACTATTAAAGGTGCTGATGCTAAGAGTTCATATTTGGCTATGGAGTTTTTAACTGCAATTCAGAAGAAAAACTTTGGTGAAGAGTACGATAAAAGTATAGCTGTAAAAGATAAAAGAGTAGTAGTTATTGGTGGTGGAGATACTGCTATGGATTGTGTTAGAACTTCACTTAGAGAGAAAGCTAGAGCTGTTACTTGTCTATATAGAAGAGATGCTAATAATATGCCTGGGAGTAAAAAAGAGTTTATTAATGCAAGAGAAGAGGGTGTTGATTTTGAATTCTATAGCTCTCCTAAAGAGGTATTAGTTGATGAAGCAGGGGATATTATTGGTATTAAAATGATAAGAACCGAACTAGGAGAGGCTGATGAGTCAGGACGACAAAGAGTTCAAGAGGTTGAGAATAGTGAATTTGTAGTTGATGCTGATGTTGTTATCTTTGCATTAGGTTTTGACCCAGTTAAGTATGATTTCTTAGAAGCAAATGGAATAGAGCTTGATAAGTGGGGTGGAATTAAAGTAGATAAAAATTATGAGAGTTCAAAATCGGGCGTTTATGCAGGTGGAGATTGTCATAGAGGAGCAGATTTAGTTGTAACTGCTGCATTAGATGGAAGAGAAGCTGCTAAAGCTATTGCTGAAAAGATTTTTGCGTAAAAAAATATCTATTGTAGGTTAACTCCTACAGTAGATAATATCTTTTTGTAACCAATTTCCATGATTATATTCTTTTAATTTATTATTATCCTAAGCTAAACTTATTTAAACTTTTTTTGTGATATATTCGTATCTGATATGGAATTTAGACTATATCAACCAAGTATTAAAAAAAGGAAAAATATATGAAAAAACTATTATCAATTGTAGCAATAGGTGTTTGTTTATCTGTAGTTACATTTGCAGAAGATGCTAAAGCAGATACTAAAAGTGCTGTTACTCAAACAAAACAGCAAAGTGGTACAGTAATTAATCTTGCAGGTAAACAGAGAATGTTAACTCAAAAAATGAGTAAAGAGGCTCTATTTATGGCAAAAGGTATTGATGCAGATGCTAATAAAGCAAGTCTAATCAAAACAGAAGAGCTTTTTGATAAAACTCTAAAAGGTCTTATTAATGGAGATAAAGATTTAAATCTTCCTAAAACAGAAAACAAAGAGATTTTAGCTCAATTAGATAAAGTATCAAAACTTTGGACATCTTTTAAAGCAAGTATTGATAAAGTAGTTGCAGGAAAAAGCGATAAAGCTACACTAGAGGCTATTGCTAAAGAGAACCTTCCTCTACTTAAAAATATGAACCAAGCTGTTGGAATGTATGCTAAAAATAGTGGTTCTAAACTAGACCCTGAAATGGCAAAAACTATTAACTTAGCAGGTAAACAGAGAATGTTAACTCAAAAAATGACAAAAGAGTTGCTACTTGTTGCTAATGGTATTGATGCAGATGCAAATAAGGAAAATGCTAAAAAAACAGGTGAATTATTTGAGAGTACACTTAAGAGTTTAACAGATAAGTGTAAAAATCCTGATATTAAAAAGCAGTTAGAAGCTGTGGCAAAACTTTGGGAAAACTATAAACCTATTATTGAAAAAGTAGATACAAGTGATGCGTCATTAAAAAAAGCTGAAGAGTTAAATATGCCTCTATTAAAAGAGATGAATAAAGCTGTCAAGATGTTTGAGGCATCTATTAAGTAGGTTTTTTTAGAGACAAGTAAAATCTTGTCTCTACTCTTATATATAAAACGCTTTTTTCATATAATTCTCTATCTCTTTAAAAGAGAATTTATTATTAGTAAAGTGTCCAAAAGCGATAACTCCTTGATATAGTAACATATCACTTCCATCTTTTGTCGATTTATTATATTTTTTAGCAAATTTTAAAAAGGGTGTCTCTTTGCCATATATTACATCTATACAAGCTTTAGCATCTTTAATAACACTATCTAATATTTCAATTGGACAAGGAAGAGAATTATCTTCAAGCCCTGCTGATGTCATATTTACAATTAGGTCATACTTTTTTATATTTTTAAAACTTTGAAAAGTGTAAGTTTCAAACTCTTTATATTGCTCTAATCTTTTTGCACTTCTATTTAAAATAGTAACACTATATCCTGCATCTTTTAATATAGTAGATGTAGATTGTGCAGTACCTCCTGCACCTAAAAATAGAACTCTTTTAATATCTTTAAACTCCTCTATAGCCTTTAAAAATCCTAAAGCATCTGTATTGTATCCATATAGTTTTCCATCTCTTTTTACAATAGTATTAACAGCTCCTACCTTTTTAGCAAACTCATCTAAGTAGTCACAAGCCCTAAAAGCCTCCTCTTTATGAGGCACTGTTATATTTGCTCCTGCTATATTTAACTCAAAAAATTTATCTCTAAGCTTAGAGCCATCTTCTAATCTATATCTTGTATAACAGCCATTATAGTTTAACCCTTTAAATGATAGATTGTGCATAAGTGGCGATTTTGAGTGGCTAACTGGATTTCCAAAAATTGTAAATAGTTGTTTCATTAACTTTCTCTCTCCTAAAATAGTATTAATTATTGATATTTTAGCCTCTCTTTTATCTCTTATATCTTATTTGAAGAAAATTTTAAAGTTTTATAGTGAATTTTAGATAGAATTTCTAAAGATAAAAATTCACAATATTTAATATTTAAAAAGGTAAAAAATGAGAGTAGTAATAGTTGGTGGTGGTATCTCTTCTGTCTATTTGGCAAATAGATTAAAACAAGAGAATAGTTTTTTAGATATTCTTATTGTTAGTGAAGAGAAATTTTTACCATATAATAGAATAGACCTTTGTCGTCTAGTTGATGAGAGTAGAACTCTAAAAGATATATCCTTACCAATAGATAAAAGAGTTAGAGTTGAATTAAATCAAAAAATAGTTTTTATAGATAGAAGAAATAGAAAAATATTCTCTAAAAATTCACTCTTTAGTTATGATAAGCTTATTTTAGCCACTGGGTCAAAACCTATATCACTATTTAAAGAGGGGGTGACTTTTAGAAGTTGGGCTGATTGTGAAGCTATAAAAGATGGAATAAAAAATAGAGAGGTGGTTATAGTGGGAGCTGGACCTATTGGATTAGAACTTTTAGAGACTTTAAATAGTATGGAAAATGTCTCTAAAATTACACTTTTAAATCGTGAAAAGGCTCTATATGATGATAACTTATCTATAGATGCTATTCAAATTATGGAAGAGTCCTATCTTAAGAGTGGAAAGGTTAAACTCTCTCATGAAGATGAGATTTTAGATAAAGATGTAAAAAATGGAGAGATAAAATGGTTAAAGAGCAAAAAATTAGAGTTTAAAAATCCCTTTGTAATTTTTGGAATAGGTATTAGACCAAATATTGACTCATTTAGAGATATATTAAAATCAAATAGAGGTATATTAGTAAATAGTTATATGCAAACAGAAGATAAGAGTATTTATGCTGTAGGGGAGTGTGCAGAGTTAGAAGATACAGGATTTATTGCAGGTCGAGTTAAGGAGTGTATAGCAGAAGCAGACTCTGCAATTAGTCATATTTTAAATAAAAATTTAGAAGAGTTTAAACTTGGAGTCTCTATTAATATGTTAAAAACTAATGAGTTTGAACTTGTAGAGGTTCGTTCCCCAAATTTTAATCAAAAGTTTGAACAGGTAGTTATAACTTCAAAAGAGGATAGTAGAGTTGATGAATATTTTGTATCAGATGATAGATTGATGAGGTTTATAGGTGTGAACTCTAATATTGATATTGGATATATAGAGTCACTTATTAAAAATGGTAAAACTATAGATATAAACTACCTCTATGAAAATAGAACAGTTGGAGAGAGAGGTAGGTTAATCTGTAGTTGTGAACATATATACTACCAAGATATTGTAGAGATTGTAAAAGAGACTGCTATTAGCTCTTTTATTGAGTTAGGAGAGTTTAATCAGGCAGGAAGAGTTTGTGGTAGCTGTAAAGAGATGGTAAAAGATGTTATAACAGAGGCTCAACAGTTTATAGACCCAAATATGCCAAAAAAAACAGAAGAAGATTTAATAAGAGAGAAAGAGATAGCCAAAGTAAAAAGAAGAATAGATAAGTTTAATCTACTCCACCCTTATAATAGACTTATTAGTGATGATTTAGAACTAGCTATGGACGCATTAGAGATAGAAAAACAGGAGGTAAATGGGTGGATTTCTATGGTGACTGCAAATATGAGACTTCATCCAAATTTTGAAGAGGTGGTATCTTATGGTATTAAAAATTTAAACAAAATACCAATTATTTGGTTAGAACTTAGCGACTGTACAGGAAACTCTGAAGCTTTTATTAAATCAACTAATCCAACAATTGAAGATTTGATTTTTGATTATATCTCATTAGATTACCATGAACTCATAATGTCTCCAAGTGGTGATGAAAGTGAAACTCAATTAGATACTATTATTAAGAAATATAGAGGTGAGTATATATTAATTGTTGAAGGGGCAGTTCCTTTAGCAATGGGTGGAAAATATTTAAGAGTTGGAAGAAAAGGAGAGACAGGAGTTGACCTTTTAAAAAGATGTGCCAAAGATGCTATTTTAATTTTAGCAGTAGGAAGTTGTGCCTTTGATGGTGGAGTAGTATCAGCCAAACCAAATCCAACAGGAGCAGTAGGAGTAGCTAAAGCTTTAAATAGAGATGATATTATAAATCTATCAGGTTGTCCTACCAATCCTATTAATATAGTAGGAACACTTCTCTCATATATTATGTTTGAAGAGTTACCAGCACTAGATAGATTTAATAGACCCATTTGGGCGTATGAGAGTAGAGTTCATGATGATTGTGAACGAAGAGGAAATTATGAGTTGGGGCAGTTTGTTAAAGAGTGGGGTGATGAGGGAGCTAAAAAGGGTTGGTGTCTATTTGAGATGGGGTGTAAAGGACCTTATGCAAATGTAAACTGTCCAACAATGAAATTTAATCAAGGTACAAGTTGGCCTGTTCAAGCAGGACATGGGTGTATAGGGTGTACAGAAGTAGGTTTTTTTGATAAGTTTGCAAATGAGAGAAAATTGGTCAAAGTGTAAAGGATAAAAAATGGGAAAAAAAATAGTAATAGACCCAATTACAAGAATAGAGGGTCATTTAAGAGTGGAAGTGGAAGTAGATGATAATGGAGTAGTGGAAGAGGCTTATGTTAGTGGACAACTCTTTCGAGGAATAGAGATAATATTAAAAGATAGAGACCCAAGAGATGCAGGGCTTTTGGCAGGTAGAATTTGTGGTGTTTGTACTAATTCACACTTTAGAGGAGCTGTAGAGGCTGTAGAGAGTGCTTATAGTATAGAAATACCTAAAAATGCTGAAATAATTCGAGACCTTATAGCTATGGCTCTTTTTATTCAAGACCATGTAGTTCACTTTTATCATCTTCATCTATTAGATTTTGTAGATGTTATTAGTGCATTAAAAGCTGTTCCTAGTAAAACAACAAAAGAGGCACATAGATATAGCGATAAACCATTTAGAAATTCACATACACATTATGAGGAGTTATTAGAGAAGTTAGGTAAATTTGTAAAAGCTGGAAGATTAGGACCATTTTCTAATGGTTATTGGGGACATAGTGAGTATAAACTTACTCCTGAACAAAATCTACTACTACTCTCTCACTACTTTGAAGCATTAGAATTTCAACGATACATAAGTAAAGCTATAGCAATATTTGGAGGAAAAACCCCACACCCTCAAAGCTTAGTTGTAGGAGGGGTTACAAGTGTAGCTGATATGTTAAATGTTGGAAGATTAAATGATTATATTTTTACTATTAAAAGAGCAAAAGAGTTTATAGATAGAGCCTATCTTCCTGATATGAAACTTCTCTGTATTGCTAGAAGAGATGATATAAAAGCAGGAATAGGTAGAGCAAATGGAAACTTTTTAAGTGTTGGAGGGTATGATTTTGATAAAACACAAAGAGTATTTTGTAGTGGAGTAATTTATAGACATCAATTTGATAAAATCTATGAATTTGATGAAACTAAAATAACAGAAGAGGTAGATAGAGCATGGTATAAGGAAAATAGACCATTTTATACCGATTTAAATATAGATGGAACATTAAAAACAGCCAAAAACAGTGATAAATACTCATGGGTAAAAGCTCCAAGATATAATGGTAATACAATGGAGACAGGACCTTTAGCTAGGGTTTTAATAAGTTATTTAAAAGAAAATAGACTTATAAAAACATTTGTAGATGAGTTTTTAAATGATACCAATTTAGAACTAATAGACCTCTCTACTACAGTTGGACGAAATGCATCAAGAGCAATTGAAACAGGTTATATATGTGAGTATATCTTTAAGTTGGTATCAAGATTGGCTCAAAATATTAAATATTATGATTTAGATACTTGTGCTAAATATAATTTTAACTCACTTCCAAAAGAGACAAAGGGGCGAAGCTTTTTAGAAGTTCCAAGAGGGATTTTATCTCATTTTATTAATATAGAGAACCAAAAGATAAAAAACTATAGTGTTATAGCTCCTACAACTTGGAATGCAACCCCAAAAGATTTAAGTGGAGCTAGAGGTGCTTATGAGGAGGCACTAATAGGAGTGAAATTAGAAGATAGTTCAAAACCTTTAGAGGTTTTAAAAGTAATACACTCTTTTGACCCATGTTTAGCTTGTGCTGTGCATATAATAGATACGAAAGGAAATGATTTAAGTAAATATAAGATTTAAAAAATTGATAATTAAATCGCCTTAATAGACAGAATTGTAACATCATCTGTCTGTTCATGTATAAACTCATGAAAAGCCTCTAGGGTTAACTCTATTTGGTCTTTAGCATGAAATGGTTGTATAGAGTTATATAGTTTATTTATTCTTTTATTTCCATATATAACTCCATCTCTATTTTCACACTCTATAATTCCATCTGTATATAAGAAAAGAGTATCACCTTTATTAAAAGGAGTCCAAACTACACTATAAGAGACATTTGGTTCTATTCCTATTGGTATCCCTTTTGTCTCTTCTGTATGTTTTAAAGATGGCTCTCCTAATGGGTCAAAGTGACCAGCATTTACTGACTCCATAGTGGCTGTTTTATGATGAAATCTTAAAAAAAGAGCTGTAATAAACATACTTCCATCTTGATTATCATTTGAAAATACTTTATTAATCCTCTCAACCTCTGTACCAAAATCATCACTTCCTTTCATAAGCTCAATTCTAGCTAAAGAGCGAAATTGCATAGAGATAAGAGCAGAAGCAAATCCATGACCTGATACATCAGCTATAATAAAAACAGTATATTCTTTAGAGTCAGTTTGAAATACATCAAGATAATCCCCTCCAACTTCTGATGCAGATACACAACTACCATAAATATCTAATTGCTTACTTTTAGGATACTCTTTTGGAATTAATCTTTGCTGTATCTCTCTTGCTAAGAGTAACTCTTGTTCTATATGAGCAAACTCTCTTAACTGTTTCTCCTTTTTTGTTACCTCCTCTTCTAATCTCTCATTAAAATATTTTTGTAAGTCATTAATTTTTTTTAGTTTTAATAAATTATTAACTTTAAGTTTTAATTCAACAACATCAATAGGTTTAGATAAAAAATCCTCTGCACCCATCTTTAAAGCTCTATATCTATCTTTTGTTTTAGAAGTAATAACAATTACAGGTATATATTTTATAGGTTTATCTTTTTTTAATATCTCTAATATCTCTAATACTTCAAGTCCACCAAGTTCAGGCATAGATAAATCTAATATGATTAAATCAATAAAATTTTCTCTAACATACTCTAATGCTTTAAATCCATCTAAAACAGAGATAATATTAACATTTTCTAACTCCTTTAACTCTAACTCTAATACCGAAAGATTTATAATATCATCATCAACTATTAATATATTACTTACACTATGCATTATTACCTTTATATTTAAATTGCTTTAATTGAGAGTATTGTAACATCATCTGTCTGTTCATATATAAACTCATGAAATGCCTCTAATATTACCTCTATTTGGTCTTTTGCACTAAATGGTTGAAGACAATCATAAAGTCCATTTATTCTATTTCCATACATAATACCCTCTATATTTTCACACTCAATAATACCATCTGTATATAAAAATATAGCATCACCACTATTAAAAGGAGCCCAAACTACGCCATAAGGAATATCGGGTGTTATTCCTATTGGTATCCCTTTTGTCTGCTCTGTATGTTTTAAAGATGGTTCTCCTAATGGGTCAAAGTGACCTGCATTTACTGATTCTATAGTAGCCGTTTTATGGTGAAATCTTAGAAAAAGAGCTGTAATAAACATACTTCCATCTTGATTATCATTTGAAAATACTGTATTAATCCTCTCTACCTCTGCACCAAAATCATCACTCCCTTTCATAAGTTCAATTCTAGCTAGTGAACGAAACTGCATAGAGATAAGAGCCGAAGCAAATCCATGACCCGATACATCAGCTATTATAAATACTGTATATTCTTTTGAGTCAGTTTGAAATACATCAAGATAGTCTCCTCCAACCTCTGAAGCAGATACACAACTACCATAAATATCTAATTGGTCACTTTTAGGATACTCTTTTGGAATTAATCTCTGTTGTATCTCCCTTGCTAGTTGTAACTCTTGTTCTACATGTGCAAACTCTCTTAACTGTTTCTCTTTTTTAGTTATCTCCTCTTCTAATCTCTCATTAAAAAACTTTTGTAGGTCATTAAACTTTTTAAGTTTGAGTAGATTATTTACCTTAAATCTTAACTCAATAACATCAATAGGTTTAGATAAAAAATCCTCTGCACCCATCTCTAAAGCTTTATATCTATCTTCGGTTTTAGCAGTAACTACAATTACAGGTATATATTTTAGAGGCTTATCCTCTTTTAATATCTCTAATACCTCTAATCCATCAAGTTCTGGCATAGATAAATCTAATATAATTAAATCAATAGATTTTTCTCTAACATGCTCTAATGCTTTAAACCCATCTAAAGCAGAGATGATATTAATATCTTCTAACTCATTTAGTGATAACTCTAAAATAGTTAGATTTATAGGCTCATCATCAACTATTAATATATTATTTATGTTATCCATGACTACCTTTTTTTTATATATTTTACCATAAATTTTTAATTATTAAAAACATAAGTTGAATAAAAATGTTTAAAAAATTTTTAAATAAAATAATTATTTCTAAAATTATATTTTATTCTACGAATAAAGGATATTTTTAATCTTTTCTCATTATTATATTATATATAAAATAATATAAAGGAATTAGATGAATACTTCAGCAATGGTAGTAGGCAGTGCAAAAAAAATAATAATTCATGTTGAAAAATTTGATGTAAGTAATATGAAGGAGATTAAAAAGTCTATTGAGGGTGAGATTAATAGAAAACATACCAATATAATTCTTGACTTTTCAAGAGTTAAATTTATAGATAGTTCAGGTCTTAGTGTTGTTATTGGAACATTTAAAAAGTTAAAGAGTATAAGAGGTCAATTAAGACTTTGTGGATTAAACCCTCAACCTCTTCAACTACTAAAAGTTACACAACTTCATAAAATATTTACAGTTGTAGATAGCTGTAATAAACTAAAATAAAAAATTGGAGATTTCTATGAAAAATAAAATTATTATCCCTAGTAGTATTGATGAGATTAATAGTGTTTATAATTGGTTAGAGTTACAACTTAAAGAGAGAGTTGATATGACACTTTGTCAAACTATTTTATTAGTAGCTCAAGAGATAACAACAAATGCTGTTCTTCATGGAAATCAATTAGTACCAGATAAATTTGTAACTATTGAATTTGAAATCTCTTCCACATCTATTCTTATTAAAATAACTGATGAAGGAAATGGAATAAAAGAACTTCCATCTAAAAAAGAGGCTGAGGAGTTGGACTATTTGGCTGAAAATGGCAGAGGTTTAAAACTTGCTGTTTTAATGAGTGATAAGATAGAGGTTGATGGTAGTAGTACAAAAATACTCTTTAAAATATAATTTTATAATCTTTCTTATTAGTTTTTGTAGATAAATATAATCAACCAATTTTAAGTACTTTCAGATAAAATTCCATCTTAAAACGAGGGTTAGAAATAATGATAAAGAAAAGAGTACTTGTAAAATTTTCAGGTGAAGCATTAGCTGGTAAAGGTGGTTATGGAATTGATACAAAAATTTTACATTTTATATCTTCAGAAATAAAGTCTCTTGTAAATAATGGAAATGAAGTAGCCATTGTTATTGGTGGTGGTAATATTATTCGTGGAGTATCTGCTGCTGCTGATGGTGTTATTAAGCGAACAAGTGGTGATTATATGGGAATGTTAGCTACTGCTATTAATGGTATTGCTATTCAAGAAGCTTTAGAACATGCAGGACTTCAAACACGACTTTTAAGTGCTATTACTATGCAAGAGGTTGGTGAACCTTTTATTATTCGTCGTGCTAAAAGACACCTTGAAAAAGGAAGAGTAGTTGTTTTTGCAGGTGGAACAGGTAACCCATACTTTACAACAGATACAGCAGCAACCCTTAGAGCATCTGAAATTGAGGCAGAAGTTATTATAAAAGCTACTAAAGTTGATGGAGTTTATGATAAAGACCCAAAAAAATTTGATGATGCTGTAAAATTAGATAAGATAACTTATGACCAAGCCCTAACAGAACATATTAAGGTTATGGACGACACATCTATTGCATTAGCTAGAGATAATAATATGCCAATAATTGTATGTAATATGTTTGAAAAGGGTAATTTATTGGCAATAGTAAATGGAAATAGAGATTTATGCTCTATAGTAGAATAAAAAGGAGATAAATTAATGAAAATAGAAAAATTAACAGCACAAGCACTAGAGAGACTCTCGTTTGATAGATATTTATTAGCAATTGCTGTAGGAAAAAGAGCAGAAGAGATAGCAAAAGGTGCTTCACCACTTGTTGATATGGACCCAAAAGTTGATAAATTTACCGATATTGCGTTAGTAGAGATTGCAGAGGGTAAAATAATAGTTTCAGACGAGGGGTAAATATTTTGGAGGCTTTACTCAGGAAAGCAGATAATATTTCTACAATAGAGGAGGCTGAGAAACTTCTCTTTTCTTATAGCGACTCTAATTCAGAAATTATTTCTAAAGCACTAAAAATAGCTAAAAACGCACATATTGGACAGACTCGAAAGAGTGGTGAACCATATATTCTTCACCCCATTATTGTAGCTGTTTTTACTGCTATGATTTCTAATGATGAGACAATGATTGTATCAGCCCTTTTACATGATGTAGTAGAAGATACAGATTTTACTATAGAAGAGTTAGAAGAGATATTTGGTAAAGATGTCGCACTTTTAGTTGAAGGACTTACTAAAATAGATGTAATTCGTGATGAGGAGCTTATTCCGTCAACCTCAAATCAAAAACTTATCTCTTCAGCACTCACTTTTAGAAAAATGTTACTAACTTCTATTAAAGATGTTAGAGTTTTGGTTGTAAAGCTTTGTGATAGACTCCATAATATGATGACGCTAGATGCCTTATCGGAGTCTAAACAACTTAGAATTTCAGAAGAGACAATGGTAGTATATGCTCCTATTGCACATAGATTAGGTATTGGTCAAATAAAAAATAGATTAGAAGATTTAAGTTTTTACTATATCTATCCTAATGCTTATAAAGAAATAGATAGTTATATTAAAGGGCATAGTCAAAGTCTTCAATTAAAATTAAATACTTTTATTCAGAAAATTAAAAATCTTATGATTTTAAATGGTTTTAAAGAGAATGATTTTGAGATATTTGGACGAGTAAAACACTACTACTCTATGTATCAGAAGATGCAGAGAAAAGGGATAGGGATTGATGAGATATTAGACCTTATTGCTATTAGAGTTTTAGTTAAAGATGATATTGATTGTTATAAAGTTTTAGGTCTGCTTCATATTCATTATAAACCTATAATATCAAGATTTAAAGATTATGTAACACTTCCTAAAGAGAATGGATATAGTACAATTCATACAACTCTATTTGATGATGATGGAATTGTAGAGACTCAAATTAGAACTTATGAGATGCACAAAACTGCTGAATTTGGAATAGCAGCTCATTGGCATTATAAAGATGGTGGAACAACTCAAACTGCCGTTAATTTAGATTGGTTAGAGTCTTTACAGTATCAAGATGAGTCTATAGAAGAGTTTTTTGCTTTAGCTAAAGGTGATTTGTTTTCTGATGATATTTCTGTATTTTCTCCTGCTGGAGATAATTATACTCTTCCAAGAGATGCAGTTGCTCTTGATTTTGCCTATGCAATTCATTCTGATATTGGAGATATGGCTATATCGGCATTAGTTAATAAACAAAAAGCTCTACTTCTAACTCCTCTTAAAAATGGTGATATTGTAAAAATAAATACAGATAAAGATGCAACTGTTCACTGCTCTTGGATAGATACAGTAAAAACAAGTAGAGCCAAAGAGGGTATTAAAAATGCTTGTAAACAGAAAATCAAAGAGTGTAATAGTTTAAGTGCAATTAATATATTTTCACTACTTTTTGATATGAAAATAGATGAGGTTAAATCTCTATTTAATCTATGTGAGTCTAAAGAGAATGCTTTTAAGCTTACAAGTAATAAACAGATATATTATGATGTATTAAGACGCTTTATAACCAATTATCAAAATTTAAGTGATGATTTTATTTATCCAAAAGAGTTTATAAAAGAGCATTTTAAATTTATTAGCAATAAACAGATTGATAATATAGATTTTGACTATTGTTGCCACCCTAAAATGGGAGATGATATTGTAGCCTTTTATAAAAAAGATAATAGTGTAACAATTCACCATAAACTGTGTAAACAAGCATATAAAAAGATGCAAAATCATGAGCCTATGGTATTTATATCATGGGCTAATAGCAAATCGTCTCGCTATCAACTGATTATTAGTTTACAAAATAAAAAAGGGATATTAGCAGAGCTTTTACATAAATTAGCAGTTATGGATTTAAATGTATTAAGTATTGAGCTTGGAATTAGTAGTAGTGAGAGTGCAGAGTTTTGTAAAATTGAGATTGAAACAAAAGAGCAAAATAGTAAAAAATTAAGAGATAAATTGAGTAAGAAATTTAAACTAGTTGATATGATTAGTCTAAATGATGCGTATAATAATAAATAAAATTAGAGGTAATTATGTCAAAAAAAGATGAAATAGATATAGCATTAAAAGAGATTGAACGAGGTGTAGCTGAGATTATAGATATAGAAAGAGTTGAAAATCTTGTAACTAAATATTATAAAGATGGTACAACCTTTACAGTAAAAGCAGGATTTGACCCAACGGGGGCTGATTTACATTTAGGACATACAGTTTTACTTCAAAAGCTAAAAATATTTCAAAATCATGGTGGAGTAGTACAACTTTTAATTGGTGATTTTACAGCAACTATTGGTGACCCAACAGGAAAGAGTGAGACTAGAAAAGTACTTGATAGAGATACAATTCTAGCAAATGCTAAAACATATCAAGAGCAGGTTTTTAATATTTTAGATGAGTCAAAAACTAAAGTTGTATTTAATTCAGAGTGGTTAGATAGATTGGGTGCTAGTGGATTGGTTGGGCTTACTACACTTTTTAATGTAGCTAGAATGTTAGAAAGAGATGATTTTGAGAAGAGATATAAGAGTGGACAGAGTATATCTATTTCAGAGTTTCTATATCCACTTCTTCAAGGGTATGATAGTGTTGAGCTAAAATCAGATATAGAATTAGGTGGAACAGACCAAAAATTTAATCTTTTAATGGGAAGACATCTTCAAAGAGCTTATGGAATTGGAAAGGAACAGGCTGTTTTAATGATGCCAATCTTAGAGGGTCTTGATGGTATTCAGAAAATGAGTAAGTCTCTTAATAACTATATAGGTATAACTGAACCTGCAAAAGATATTTATGCTAAAGTTTTATCTATATCTGATGAACTGATGTGGAGATATTATGAGGTACTTAGTGATAAATCTTTAGAAGAGATAAAGGAAATAAAAAAAGGTGTAGAAAATGGCTCACTACACCCCAAAATAGTTAAAGAAAATTTGGCTTTAGAGATAACTACTAGATTTTATAATAAAGAGTCTGCTACTATGGCAAAGAGTGAGTTTGATAATGTATTTAAATCAAATAAACTACCTACTAATATAGCAGAATTTGAAGTTGAAAATGGTATATGGATTTGTAAAGCACTGGTTGATGCAAAGCTAGAACCATCAACTTCACAAGCTAGAAGAGATATAAAACAGGGTGCTGTACGAATTAACCAAGAGAAAATTTCTGATATGAAAATGAATTTGAAAGTTGGTGAATATATCTTGCAAGTAGGAAAAAGAAAATTTGCAAAAATAAAGGTAAAGTAGTGTCATTTAAATCTTTTAAAATTGGGAAATATACCATAGAGAAACCTATTATTCAAGGTGGTATGGGTGTTGGTATATCATGGGATAAGTTAGCAGGAACAGTTAGTTTAGAGGGGGGACTAGGTGTTATATCAGCTGTTGGTACAGGTGTTTATAAAAATAGAGCCTATGCTGATAAGGTTGTAGGAAAAGAGCATAGACCTCTTGATGCTATTAATTTTTACTCTTATAAGGCTTTAAAGAAAATATTTGATAATGCAAGAGAGATTTGTGGAGATAAACCTTTAGCTTGTAATGTTCTTTATGCACAAAGTGAATATAATAGAGTAGTTGAAGATGCTTGTAAAGCAGGGGCTGATATGATAATTACAGGTGCAGGACTTCCTTTAACCATGCCAGAGGCTACAAAAGATTATCCTTCTGTTGCACTTGTTCCTATTGTATCAACTGCAAAAGCTTTAAAAATTTTATGTAGAAGATGGGAAAAAACACATAATAGATTACCAGATGCTGTAGTAGTGGAAGGTCCTTTAAGTGGTGGACATCAAGGTTTTAAATATGATGATTGTTTTAAAGAAGAGAACCAATTAGAAAATATACTTCCTCCTGTAGTCCAAGAAGCAAAAAATTGGGGTAATATTCCTGTTATTGCAGCTGGTGGAATTTGGACTCATGAAGATATAGTTAAAATGCTTGATTTAGGTGCATCTGCTGTACAGATGGGTACACGATTTATTGGTACAATTGAGTGTGATACAAGTGATGTTATGAAGCAGGTTATAATTGATGCTAAAGAAGAAGATATTAAACTATTTAAATCTCCTGTTGGTTATCCTGCCAGAGGAGTTAAGACTCAACTTCATAGAGATATTGAGGCAGGAACTGCTCCTAAAGTAGCTTGTATATCAAACTGCGTTGCACCGTGTAATCGTGGAGTTGAGGCAAAAATAGTTGGTTATTGTATTGCTGATAGATTAAGTGATGCTTATGATGGAATTAAAGAGAGTGGACTCTTCTTCACAGGTGCTAATGGTTATAGACTAAATGAGATTATAACCGTCAAAGAACTTATGGAGAAGTTAATGAATGGAGAAGATAATTCTTAATAAAAAAATTTTACTGCTTTTTTTCGTGGTTTTTTCTGTAAATAGTCTATTTGCAGATAACTATTTTGTTAAAAGTAAAATAAGAAATGGTGAGTTAAAGCTATATTTCTCATCTGATATAGAGGGGGTAAAATATTTTGCCATTCCTCTTGAAGATGGTATGACTAAATATGTATATGATATATATGGAGCAACTCTGCCTTCAGGCAAAGGAATATCTCATCATAGTTATAAAAATATAGACTCATTTAGAATAGCACAAAATAATTCCGAAAGGGTTCGTGTAGTTATTAAATCTTCACAAAAAGCACTTAATAAACATGTCTATAGTGGTAAAGTTTTGGTTATTCCTTTAATCTATGGTAGAGATGCTACTATTTCTGGAAAGAGTATATCTAATATAGAAAATAAAAAAGATTTTATTGTAGTTATAGATGCAGGACATGGTGGAAAAGATAATGGTGCTACATGTTGTAGTGGTAGAAATGAGAAAAAGATAGTTTTAAGTGTATCTAGGAAAATAAGAGTAAAATTAAAAAATATGGGCTATAAGGTCTATATGACAAGATATAAAGATAAATTTATAAAACTTCCTAAAAGAACTGAATTTGCCAATAAAAAAAGAGCCGATGTATTTATATCAGTTCACGCTAATGCTGCACCAAATAAAAGAAAAGCCAAATTTTTTAAAGGTATAGAGGTTTATTATCTATCACCTGCACAATCTAAAAGAGCTAAAGAGGCAGCTGAAAAAGAGAATAGTGTAATGTTTGAACATAAAGATTACTATACTAAAAATGCTTATTTATCTCTTTTAAATCGAGAAAAAATAGTTGAGTCTCATAAACTAGGTTTAGATGTTAGAAGAAATATGTTAAATAGCTTAAGAAAACATTATAAATCTATAGGTGATGGTGGAGTAAAAAGAGCTAATTTTTGGGTATTAGTTGGTGCTCAAATGCCATCTATTTTAGTGGAAATTGGTTATATCACACACCCAAAAGAGGGTAAAAATCTTTTAAATGATTACTATCAAACTCTTTTAGCAGATGGTATTGCAAAGGGAGTAGATAGATATTTAAAGAAAAATAAGAGATAAGGAGTGAGTTTGTCATATAAGATATTAACTATTGATAGTGTAAAAAAGTATATATTAAATATAAAAGAGATAAAAGATTATTTAGAAAATGAAGATATAGAAGTTAGTGAAATTGGTGATGGTAATTTAAACTTTGTCTATATAGTTACAAATAGAACAAATAAAAAGAGCTTAATAGTTAAACAAGCAGTTCCATATCTTAGAATAGCAGGGGAAGGATTTTCTCTATCAAGAGAGAGAATGAATTATGAGATTAGAGCATTAGAGTTTTATAGTAAATTAGTTCCAAATTTAGTACCAAAAATATATTATGCAGATGAGAGTATGAGTTTAATTATTATGCAAAATCTATCTAAACATATTATTATGAGAAAAGGGTTAATAGATACTATCTACTATCCAAATTTTGCAGAACAAATATCTACCTTTTTAGCCAATACTCTTTTTTTCTCATCATCTCTATATCTAAGTAGTAAAGAGAAGAGAGAGTTAATATATAGATTTAATAAAAACACAGAACTATGTAAACTTACAGAAGATTTTGTATTTACTCTAGCTTTTATGGAAGATAAGACTAATGATATAAATCTAGATTTATTAAATGAAGCAAAAGAGTTTTTTAAAGAGAGTGATTATAAAAAAAATATTCTAAAATTAAAATATATCTTTATGACTCAAACTGATGCTCTACTTCATGGAGATTTACACACAGGCTCTATTATGTTAAATAGAGAGGAGAGTTTTGTTATAGACCCAGAGTTTGCCTTTGTTGGTGCTTTTGGGTTTGATATTGGTGCATTAATAGCAAATCTTATAAACTCATATATATCCCATTTTTATAGAAGTGGAAATAGAGAGTATCAAGAGTGGATATTAGATACAATAAGAGAGATTTATAGTAAATTTGAGAGTAAATTTTTAGAGTTATGGGAGAAATACCCAAACTCTGCACTACTAAAAGATGGATTTATAGATAAAGAGGAGTTAGAAGAGTTTAAAAAAGAGTTTATGCAAAATATATTCTCTCAAAGTGTAGGTTTTGCAGGGTGCAAGATAGCAAGAAGAGTATTTGGAATAGCAGGTGTTGAGGATATTAGAGGTATAGAAGATAGAGAAAAAAGAAAAGAGGCTGAACTTATGGCTCTTAGAGTTGGAAAGAGACTAATTTTAAATTATGAAAATATTAAAAGTGTTGATGAGTTAATCTCTTACTGTAATGATTTACATCAAAGCCAACAGATAGCAAATGAAGAGAAAAAAATTTTAGATTTCTTATCTGAAAAAGATAGCTTAAATCCTATTGAGATTAGAGCATCAAAAAGTTCTTTACAAGTTCTTATAGAGAATATGATAGGAAAGTGTAAAAAAATCTTAAAAGAGTTTAACTGTCCAATTATTCCACAGAGAGGAAGAGATGGACTATTTATACTCTATGAAGTAGGGGCAATAGATACAGAAACTTATTCCAATCTAGTAGGTGCTATAGGTTTTAGAAACAGTATGATACATGACTATATGCAGTTTAGAGAAGATATTTTAATAGATATAGTAAAATCGAAAAAATATATAGATATTTATAATTTTGTAGTATCTAAACCTCAATATAGTAGCGTAGTTCTACAAAGAATAGAAAATTTCTCTTTTTAACTAGCCATAAAATCCTCTATAGCCTCTATAACCTTTTTAGGAGACTCTTCTTGAGGCATGTGTCCTACACCTTTTAAAAGTATAAGTTTACTATTTTTTATATCTCTATGTAATCTTATACCAAATCTATAAGGGATAGATACATCATCTTTTCCCCAAATTATAAGAGTTGGGATTTTAATATCTTTATACTCCTTTTCCACTTTTGCAATATCATCAGGAATAATATAATCTACTGTCTGTTTATAAGCATACTTTGCATTTGGTAAATCCATCATTTTAGAAGATTGAGTTATGCTATCTTTTGGAATAAGCTTATCATTACTAAATGCAAAGTTATATGCCTCTAGTGCAATAGTATCAGCACTTAGTAAATGAATTCCCAAATATCCAATAATAGGTTTTTGTAGTAACCACATCATAGATGGTAGATGCTGTTTATATGACATTGTATCTATAAGAATAAGTCTATTTATATTATGTTTAAACATCTTTTTCTCTTGCATAAGAGCTAAAACTAAAGCAACACCACCACCAAATGAGCGACCAACAATAGTTAAATTTTTTAACCCTTTTTGTTTTATAAAATTTTCTATTAATTTAGCTTGGTCATAGACAGAGTAATCTTCATCTTCTGTCTTAGGAGATTCTCCAAAACCTTTTAAATCAATTGTAACTAAATGATACTTTTTTGCTAATGGCTTAGTTATAAAACGCCAAGTGTATCTACTTTCACCAAAACCATGAATAAAAAGAATAGTTTGATTGTTCTCTTTTCCATACTCATTATAGGCTAAATTAATTGGTTTAATATGTGAATTGGTAACTCTGTTTTCCCAAGTTATAGGATTTTTTGAAGCACAGCTTGTAAATATAATAGGTATCAATATTAAAAAAAGTTTTTTCATATTTTTATTTTATCATATTTTTATAATATTTTTAGGTATAATATTTATAATGAAAAATTCACAATTAATAAACAGAACTATTTTTACTATTTTAGATATTATAGCTATTGTTATAATTTCTGCTATATTTTATATAACAATACCACTAAATATACCCAATAATATAGCTAATAAAACCATTAAACTACCTAAAGGTTCAGTAACCAATACAATTAACTTTTTACAAAAAAAAGGCTTTAAACTCTCTATAATAGACACCTATCTTTTAGTAGCTATTGGTCAACCTAAAGTTGGAGATTTAAAAATAAAAAAAGGGGAAATAAATCGTTTAGATTTTCTTTATAAATTAACAACTTCTGCTATACAAGATTTTAATATAGTAAGACTAATTCCTGGTGAGACAAAAACTATATTTTTTAAAAATCTTGCTAAAAAATATAACTTAGATTATAAAAAATTAGATGGAAACTACTCAAAATATAGCCCATATCCAGAAGCGGGAATAATTCCCGATACATATCATCTCCCTAAAGGTATAAAAGAGGAAAAACTAATAAGTTTTTTAGTAAATTTAAGTGAAAAAAAATATAAAAAATTAGCATTAAAAGAGTTACAAAGATACGATAAAAAAGAGTGGATACTTTATCTTACAATAGCATCTATTATTCAAAAAGAGGCTGCAAATATTGAAGAGATGCCAAAAATTTCATCTGTTATATATAATAGATTAAAAAAATATATGCCTTTGCAGATGGATGGTACACTAAACTATGGTAAATATTCACATATAAAGGTCACACCAAAAAGAATAAAAGAGGATAAGAGTAGATTTAATACATATCTAAACAGAGGTCTGCCACCCTATCCTGTCTGTTCTGTATCTATAGATGCAATAATTTCAGCTATACACCCAGATAAGAGTAGTTATCTATTTTTTATGAAAAACAGAAATGGAGTTCATGATTTTAGTAACTCTTATAAAGAGCATTTAAGAAATATAGAGAGAGCTAAAAGAAAATAGCTCCTCTACTATATATTATTTGTTTTTTAACCACTTCTCTCTTAATTTTTTATGATAACTACTATCTAGCCCATCAGACTCTCTAAGTTTTAAAAGTGTTCTATCTACTAACTCTTTTAAGCTACTTCCTGTTGGGAATACTATACCATAGTTTTGAGGATTAAACTTAAATGGTAAAACAGCTAAAACTCTTCTTTTTTCTTGTTTATTTATCTTATTTGCTAAATATACAAGTCTTGGTCCATCGTGAACTAAAGCTTTAACTTTTCCTTTTTTAAGTAGTTCTATACCATCATTTAGCGTTTTAACGGGAACAACATTTGCACCAATTTTCTCTAAATATTTTCTAGGAGCATCAGTAGCTACAGCTGCTATATACTTACCTGCTAAATCTTTTTCAGAGTGAATAGACCCACCAATAGTTTGAGCAGTAAGTGCTGCTGTTACAATAGCAGTTAAGATACTAATAGCAATAATTCCAACTATATGCCAAAATAAATCAATAATTCTAGCTAACCCTTTACTATGAGGAGTCTCCCAAGTAACAAGCATAGTTATTCCCCACCAAAAGGCATCTTTTATTCCAATAACATACTCTTTAGAAAATAGGTCTGAATTTTTATCTTTTTTATCAACATACCATCTTAAATGGATAGTAATAAGAAGAAATAGAAAAAAGATAATAATAGATTGTGTTGTCATCATCTTTTTTATCTCTTTTGCCATAATAGATAAAACACTAGATGAGGCATTTTCTGCATTTATCATAACTTGCAGACCTAGTTCATACATAGAGTTAGAAAAATCAATAACCTCTTCTCTATCTGAAGTTATAGTAATAGCAGAAATGCCCACATCTACTTTATTATCTTTTGTAGCATTTATTAAATCTGTTGTTGAGTCAAAATATACAAACTCTGTATTTAAGTTTAGATTTTGGGCTATTTTGTTCCATAAATCAATACTAAAACCAATAGGCTTCCTCTCTTCGACGGTTCTGTTTTTATCATACATCACCCACGGTTCAGAAGGTTTAATACCAACTTTTACTGTATCAGCATAAGTGGTAAGGGTAGAAAATAAAAATATAGCTAATAAAATAATATGTCGCATTATCTCTCCTAATTTTAAATTAAGCTGAGATTATACATAAAAATTATCTATATTGCTATATAAACTATATCTTTCTTTTAAAATAATATTTATACAAAACAGTAGCCACCATACTACCCAAAAATAGTGAAAATATAACATCGCTCATATAGTGATTTGTCCCCACAACTCTACTAAAAGCTATAACTATTCCAAAAGGAATAAATATATATTTAAATCTAGGAAAAAGAAGAGATAGTGCCACAGCAGAGGATATAGCAGTAATTGTATGTCCTGATGGAAAAGAGGTTAATTTATGGTTTATCTCAAACCACTCAAATCCATAAATATTATCTTGTAAAAAAAGTTTAGGTCTAGCTCTTCCAAATGGAAACTTAAATAACCAAACCCCGACTCCTGCTATAACATTTGTTACAAATATATACCAAGCCATCTTAGCATACTCTCTATTTTCAACTTTTCTAAAATACCAAAAAAGTAAAATAGATGGAACTAAATACCACTCACTTTTACCAAATCTAGTTATAAAATGAAAAAACTCTTTTATCTTACTATTTGGCATATTATAAAAATATATAGCAATCTCTCTATCTCCAAAGTTATATAAAAGTATAACAGTAATAGTTGTTAATATAAAAAAAATATAATGGTATATTTTTAAGTAATTTAACATAATTTTTTAATCCTTTTTCAGATTATATAAATCTATATGTTTATAATAAGGAGACTTCAAAAACTCATTAATCAACTCTCTATCAGGTCTATAATCATGAGATATTTTATCTCTTATCCCTGCAATTTCTGACCGTTTTAATTTGGTAGGAACGCTCTCTTTTTGTTCATTTGCCCATAAAAAATTATAAGCGTTATCAAACTCCTCTGTATAAATCCAACATTTTTCAATACACTCTAGCATTGTAAAGATATGGAGCAAATTTTTATCAAACATATATAAAATCCTCTTTAGCATAAAATTTTACAATAGGGTTCATGGAGCTTAATTTTAGAAAATCAACCTTTGGAACATTTAACTCTTTTGCTATCTGTTCAGCCAATGCCAAAAACTCCAAACCACTTTTTAGTATAAAGTTTCTATCTCTTTCATAAAATATATCAATATCGCTATCTTTAGTTGCACTATCTCTGGCATAACTACCATATAATCCAAGTGTAAATATTCCATATTTTTTTTGAAAATTCTGTTTATGGGTTTTTAGATAGTTTAGTATAGTCTCTTTTGTCATTTTTTGCTCCTTGCAACTTTATCTATTCTATCCTGAAAAAAATCTCTTATTTCCTCTTTGGATATTGTCTCTATTGGTTCAAGGTATTCAATATTATCATCCTCTATATCATCAATATAAACCAAAGCAATAGCAAAAAGTTTAAAATTAATCCCCTCAACAATATTGATACTATATTCAAATATATCTCTTAAACTCATTCCATCTTTTACCAAACAGTACAAATCATAATAGTCTCGATATTTGGCTCTCAAAAAGACTACATTTACTTTCATAGCAGAGATAGATTCAATAGAAGCTAAGTTAAACTTCTCTATTTTTGTAGGTTCTAAAAATTTCCAATTAGCATTAAAAAAGGTCACTTTGACCCCATCTAATAGCAAATCAACCTGTTGTGGTGTCTGATTGATTATCTCTTGGTTTTCAAAAGTTTGAATATAATCAAAAATCTCTTTTTTATCAAAGTTATCACTATAAGTAAAAAAATCTAAATCCTCACTCTTTCTATGACAAAGATACATAGCCAAAGCCGAACCACCCACAAGTACATATTTATCAAGAAAACTACACTCACCAATCATTTTGAGTAAAAGCTTTTGCGTCTTAGGAAGCAAACAGTCTAAATTTTTCAAGTCTTGCATTTTTCATCTCCTTAAAATAGCTACTCTCCACATCCATACCAAAAAAGACTCTTGCCAAAAATAGATTGAGTCGGATAAACTGTCTATCACTTTGTAATCTCTGTTCCCATATCTCTTTGATATATTCTTTTTGATAGAGTTTAAAAGCCCATATCAAATCATCAAAATCTCCGTATTTTAGTAGATATTCTAAAAATAGTTTATCTCCTGCTTTTTCATAGCTTATATCTTTGGAGTAAGACCAAAAGATGCCTTTGTCTCTTAGTTTATTGAATAGCTTTTCTTTTGTCATCTTTTGCTCCTTCTTATTCGAGTTCATCTCTTTTAACTTTTAATATCTAAAATATCACAAACATCTTCAAAAAGCTTTTCTGAAAACTCCAATACCTTTTTTATCTCATCTCGTGGGGGAAGAGGTCTATTAAATGCAGGATAGGACTCTTCTATATGATAAGAGGAAATATCTTTTAAAAGCAACAATTCATCATTATCAAATTCGATAAAATTATCAATATAGATATAAATTTCTAATAAGTTATGAGTTTTAGGTATTCTTTTATTCTTAAAAGCCAAAAAGCTTTTTAAGGATTTTTCCACTGCATAATGTATCTCTACAGCAATAATATCCGTATAATGATTAACTTCATATAATAATCTTGCAGTGGATAGATTATGCCAAGCTTTTGTAAGCCACTCTTTAGATGCTGTTTTGTTCATATAAAACTCTCCCATTTTGCAATATATCCACTTTATAAAAATAATCTTCTCGGTTCTCTATATATTTTGTTGGAGCTGATAATATATCAAACCCTATTTTATATTTAAAAATCAAATCCATAATATTTTTTCTAGCTTTTCTCTCATAATATCTTAAATCTTTAATCTCCAAATCATCTTTTAATAAAAATAAATCAATATCACTCTCTTTATTTGGTGTTCCATAAGCGTAGCTTCCAAAGAGTATAATCTTATTTGGATTGAGTGGTTTTAATCTCTCTATTATTTCAAATTTGATTGTTTCTATATCTATTTGTGGTAATTTTGCTTTTTGCATTTTTTGCTCCTTTTAGTTAATTTTAACATATTTTTTAAATTTAGCTATTATCTACATTTCTACTTGGAAAAGTTGTTAATGCTTTAAGTATTTTATCTATTGTTGAGGTTATTGCTTCTTCATCTAAAGGATTATCTAAATAAAATCGGTAACGACTATCTATTTTTTTACTTTTAAATGGAAATCTGCTCGAATTTAAATCCAAAGTGCAATTTTTATAAAAATCATTAAAAAAGCGAATATTAGAAGTTGTAATTTTGGATTTGAAGAGGTTAGATGTTAAAATAACTTCCAAATCCAACCAAAGATAAAGGAAG
>Ga0256842_1000074_pt1 | contig 73399 bp, 61 predicted proteins | sample 4559240metaG_FD_185973 | JGI IMG/M metagenome (GOLD analysis project Ga0256842, IMG submission 185973) | Hydrothermal vent microbial communities from Guaymas Basin, Mexico - 4559-240 | ecosystem: Environmental > Aquatic > Marine > Hydrothermal vents | place: Mexico: Guaymas Basin | collected... | reverse complement strand
AAATAAAAATGATACCATTAGTAATCTTTTTTGTCAAATCCTAGTTATTTCCACTTTGCCTTGATAATAGCTCTGAAATTATAATCCACTTCATTTAATATAAAAATTATCTATTTAAAATACTTCCAATAAGTAAGGATAATTTATGGAAATATTTTTAATTCAAGTGGTTATAGCACTTAATACATTAATCTTTGATGATCTTAAGATATATTATTTTTCTACATTAACAATGGTTCGGTAATAAATCTCTAGTTAATTCCTAATTTATTCCCTTTTTTCTCATAAAGCTTACAGTTTATAGTTCTTTTTCTATCTTTTTTCTGTATAATCATCCCAAAAAGTTTTAATTCATCTGTTTGATAATCTTTATTAAACTTTTCAAGTTCTGGAGTATTAAGATTTATTTTATCACCATACTTTTTATTTCTTCCTCTTCCTGATTTTATCTTTCCATTATAAAGATATCTTAAATTTGCGTCTTTTCTTAACTTACTAATAATTTCAAAACCTGCTTCACACAAAGCAGAAACAAAGCTAAATTTATAAGTAAATCCGTCATAAGCAATGTATTTGGATAACTCTTCTCATTATATTTTCCAAATCTTGCCATATTCAGAAAATTAAATCTGCCTCTTATTGATAAATTTAAAATGATGATATGATAAAAAAATTTAATTTTTACTTTACTTGCTAGTTCTATTTCTGATATTATTATCCTTTTAATTTAGTAACTTAAGAAAAGATGTTATGAGAGATAAAATGCCATAATTTCGGGGACTATGGGATTTATGGCTAGTCAGGATGATGAGTATTTAAACGACTTTGGTAAAGATGTGGACAACTATTTTGCCACTGAAACATATTCTACATTTGGAGGTAATTATGTTCATAGATTTAAAAACCCTAAGCTAGAAGCAATTTCTATTACTATAGGTACTGTAATTTTTATTATTATCTTGTTAGTAAAAGTTCTGTAAAAGTAGAAATTATTAATACAATCTTGAAAAAATATCTTAGTAAAAAATAAAATAAATCAATTCCTACCAAATGTATTGACTAACTCTCTTATTCTTGTTAAAATAAGCAACATTTTTTAGGGTGCTATATGAAAAAAGTTGTTGGAACAAAAGTAAAAAGGCTAGATGCCTATGAAAAAGTTACGGGAAAGGCTATTTATGGAGATGACATTAATCTTCCGAAAATGCTACATGCAGCAGTTAGACATGCTGATATTCCTGCTGGAAAAATATTAAAAATAGATACTACAAAAGCAAAAAACTTAAAAGGTGTTGTTAGTGTATTACTACATGATGATATACCTACTGTTAAAAAAGTGGGTCCAATCAGAAGAGACCATAATGTAATAGTAAAAGACTCTGTTCATTTTATAGGTGATGTAATTGCTATTGTCGCAGCTGAAACATTAGAAACAGCTAGAAAAGCAGCAGACCTTATAGAAATAGAATATGAAGAAGAACAAGGAATATTTGATCCTAGAGAAGCTTTAAAACCTGAGTCTAAATTGATTCACCCTGAATATAAAAGTAATTTAGTTGTTCATTATCCTTTGAGAAAAGGTAATGTAGAAGAAGCTTTTGAAAAGGCAGAATCATCAGATGATGAAATTATTTTTGAAAGAGATTATAAAACTCCATATCAAGAACATGCAGCTATAGAACCAGAAGTAGTTATTGCAGAACCCAATCACCAAGTTAAAGGAGTTGATGTTTATGGCTCTATTCAAAATCCATTTACAACCAGAAAGGTTGTTTCTATATTTACTGATTTAAAACTAAATCAAGTTAATATAATAGGCTCAACTATGGGTGGCTCTTTTGGTGGTAAAGATGACATAATTAATGTAATGGCTTGTAGAGCAGTTGCTCTTAGTTTAGCAACAAATAGACCAGTAAAATTAGCTTATACTCGTGAACAAGCCATGAAAGAAGGATATAAAAGACATCCTTATTTCTTAAATTATAAATTAGCTGTTAATAAAAATGGTAAAATCAAAGCTATGAAAATTAATATAGTTGCAGACAGTGGAGCATATTCATCACAAAGCTTTTTTGTTACTTGGCGTTCTGTAGTTCAGGCAACAGGCCCTTATGAAATAGAAAATGTTCAAACTGACATTAAAGCAGCCTATACAAACAAACCATATACAGCTGCCTTTAGAGGATTTGGTAGTCCACAAATCATTTTTGCACAAGAATCAATGATGGACGAATTAGCTAACGAGTTAGGCTTAACTCCTTATGAAATTAGAAAGATAAATGGTTTTAAACAAGGTTCAAAAACAGCAAGTGGACAGGCATTAACAGAACATAAAGTTTCACTTATGGAGGTTATTGATATAGCTTTAGAAAAGGCTGATTATCATAATAAATTAAAAGAATTTGAAAAATACAATAAAACTTCAAGAAGATTTAAAAAAGGCATAGGGTTTTCATGTAGTTACCGTGGTTCTTCTTTGGGTGCTGAAGGAGTTGATACTACTAGTGCAATCGTATCAGTTCAAGCAGATGGTAGCTCATATATTATGACAGGACTAAATGAAAACGGTCAAGGCTTAAGAACAACTTATGCAATGGTTGTAGCAGAAACCCTCGGCTGTACTATGGAAGATATACAATTTTTAACATCACAGACTGCTAATATTGCAGATGGTGGACCAACAGTTGCCTCAAGAGGTACTATTGCAGGTGGTAATGCAGTTAAAGATGCTTGTGACAAAATAAAAGCTAATATTTTTAGTGTAATAAAAGAAACATTTAACGTTACTGAAATGACTGAGCTTGTTTGGGCTGATAATAAAATCACTAACCCACAAACAAAACAAGAAATAAATTTTGCAGATGCTGTTCAAATGACTTTAAACGAAGGCATTAATACTTCAGCTTATGGTTGGTGGAAATCCCCTGATGTTTCATGGGACAAAGAAACAGGTCAAGGGAATGCCTATTTTACTTATGTTTATGGCTGTCAAGTTGCCGAAACTCAAGTTGATACATCTACAGGTAAAATAGATATGCTTAATATGGTTGCAGCTCATGATCTAGGAAGAGTAATCAATAGAACTGGTGCCGAAGGTCAAGTTTATGGTGGAGTAGCTCAAGGAATAGGATATGGATTATTAGAAAATTATTCTGTTCAAAATGGTATAGTAAAATCAGAAAATTTTGATGAATATTTATTACCTACTATTAAAGATATACCAAACATTGATGCTATTTTAGTTGAAAATCCAGATAAATATGGTCCTTATGGAGCTAAATCGCTAGGAGAACCAACTTTAGAACTTGGGGCAGCTGCGATTAATAACTCTGTTAAATTCGCACTCAAAAAGAAGTATAATGCTAACCCTTTAACACTAGAAAGAGTCTTTTTAGGTAAAGATTTAGTTAAAAAAGTTAGGCAATCAGAAGTTGTTTCTAAAGAAAGATGTGAAGTACCAAATATAAATTCCAAATCAAATAGCGAAACAGTTCCTGAAAAAACAACAGATAGAGTAAGTGATATAAACATTACAGTTGCTAAAACTTTAAAAGAAGCCCTAGAAATAATGAGCAATAAAAAACATTGGATTATTTCTGGTGGTACAGATGTAATAGTTCAACTAAGAAAAGAAAAATATCATAAAGAATTATTAGATATTTCACAAATTAAAGAACTAAAAATCACAAACGAAATTGATGGAAATATAGTTATTGGATCTGCTTGCACATTTAGCTCTTTAATTGATAATGAACTTATACAAAAACACTATCCTTTATTCATAGATGGAATTTCTTTAATTGGTTCAACTCAAATTAGAAGTAGAGCAACTATTGGTGGAAACTTAGTAAATGCGGCTCCTTGTGCAGACTCAGTTCCTTCATTGTTTGTATATGATGCAAGTGTTAAAATTGAATCAACAGAGGGTAGTAAAATAGTAAAATTATCTGATTTTATATTAGGTTCATATAAAAACATTCTTGGAGAAAATGAAATACTAACTCAAATAATAATTCCTATTCCTAAAGACAAAAAGTATTATAGATATTTCTTTAAATTAGGAAGAAGAAATGCACTCAATATCACAAGAATGAGCATTGCAACTATGATGTCTTTTGATGATAACAATAAAATTGATGAAGTATATATTATGCCTGGGTCTGTTTTTGCAAAATTTCAAAGATTAACTAATCTTGAAGAGTTTTTAGTAGGAAAAGAATTTACAACTGATTTAATAGAAAAAGTTATTGCTTTGCTTGATGAAAAGTTAGAATCAGAAATAGGAGGAAGATGGTCTTCTCCATATAAAATACCTGTTTTTAAAAATATGTTGAGAGATGCGTTATTAACCATATTAGAGGAAAAATGAATAAAATAACAATAAATATAAACGGTGAAGAAAGAACACTAGAAGTAAAATCAAATTTAAGACTTCTAGACTTAATTAGAGAAGATTTAGCCTTAACTGGAACAAAAGAAGGTTGTGGAGTTGGAGAATGTGGTGCTTGTACAGTAATTATGAATGGTGAAGCAGTTAATTCTTGTTTAGTAATGGCTACTCAAGCTGATGGAGCAACTATAGAAACCGTAGAAAACCTAGAGAAATCTGCTCCTGAATTACAAGAGTCATTTGTTGAACATGGTGCTATTCAATGTGGTTTTTGTACCCCTGGAATGTTGATGAGTGCTAAAGCATTACTAGATAAAGTTCCTAATCCATCAGATATGCAAATTAAAACAGCTCTTGAAGGTAATATGTGTAGATGTACGGGATATATTCCTATTATGAAATCAGTAAAAGAAGCATCTAAGAAAATAAAAAAATAAAACAATATTAACTACAATTTGCATTTTTTTAATTTATAATTTATAATGGACTAATTATTAGTAGGAGAATTCATGAAAAAATTAATAATTATTTTAACTATGTTATTATCTGTATCTTTACTTGCCGGCAATAATTCTTCGGGCGTAAAACTTGGAGTTGCTGCAGGATATAACTATTCAGATATATCAAAAAAAGATGTAATAAAAGACCACGGCAGTCTTATTTGGGGATTTTATGTTGACATTCCATTAATTTCAACATTTAATATTGTTCCTTCAGCTATGCTTTATAGAGTTGATTATTTAGGTTCTGATTTAGTAGCAACTGATATCTCAATATCTGCAAAATTTAAAGTGCCTTTGGCTGCATTAACTATTTATGCTCTTGGAACAGGTGGATTAACACAAATCCAATTAAGTGCTAAAGATGGAATATCTCCTCATGTTGGAGTTGGAGTTGGAGCATCTTTAAACTTAGTATCAAATATTTCTTTTTTGGGTGAGGGGAATTACAGAATAATGTTAGCTGATAATGGTAATATAAAAAATTATTTCTTGTCAGTTGGTATTTTATGGGGATTTTAATAAATTTTTATCACAACTCCATTTAATGAAATCATTATAACTAAAAATATATGGATCAGTAATTTTAGAAAAAATTAGGTATATAAAATGAATATAAAACCAGATTGCCTTGTATGCCTCTTTAATCAGGCACTTAAAACAACAAAACTTCTTAATTTAGATGATAAGACATCAGCAAAAATTTTATTTGAAATAGCTAAAATCTTACCAAATTATTCACTTGATTTTACTGCTCCACAAATTGCAAAAGACACCTATAAATTAATTGAAGATATCACAAATAATCCAGACCCTTTATTAAAAGCAAAAAAAGAAGCCATCAAAGAAGTTAAAAGTTTTAAACCATTTTTATATGAAAAGATTAGTAAAAGTAATGATAAATTGTTAACTGCTTTAAAAATTGCAGTTGTAGGAAATGTAATTGATTTCGGGGCAAAAAAACAATTTAACCTAAAAGAAACATTAGAAAACATTTTTAATACTCCATTTAAAATTGATAACTATTTAGAATTAAAAGGAAAACTTAAAAAAGCAAAAAAAGTAGTTATTATTGGTGATAATTGTGGAGAAAATATTCTTGATGTTCTTTTAGCAGATGTTTTAAAATCTATGTTTGAAATTGAACTTTTTTATTTTGTTAGAGGAAAACCAATAATCAACGATGTTACCATTAAAGAAGCAAAAAATAGCGATATGCCAAAATTTGCAACAATAATTGATACGGGTGTTCCTACTCCTGGATATGATTTAAAATATGCAAATGAAGAATCAAAACAAATATTTAATGAAGCAGATGTTATTATTGCAAAAGGAATGGGAAATTTTGAATCATTATATAAAATAACAAATAGAAATATTTTTTATCTTTTTATTATTAAATGTAATGTGATTGCAAATGCAATTAATGCAAATGAAAAGGATATTATCTTACTTTATGATAAATAGATATTGATAAATAATACATTTTAAAATTCTAATTACTTGAATTAAGAATAAAATAGTCTTATAATATTAAAGTAATCATTGGAGATCTTATGAAGTATTTATTATTAATTGTTATCATGTTTTTTATTATTTCATGTGGAAAAGAAGATTCTAACAATAGCAATAACAACAATAATCCTACTTGTACACAAAATTATGTTACCTCTGATTTATCTGGTTGTTTTTCACCAAACAATTCAGATTTACTAGAATATTACTGTTTTGATGGAGCAGGAAACTGGTATCATGAAATATGGAACCCCATTTCAGGTTGTGGTGGAGCAATAGAAAGTGGAACCTATAGTGTTGATAAGTGTACATTAAATACTTGTGATAACACTGGATGTTATGACTATCCTGTTTCTGCTTATGATGGAGGAGTTATCATAAATGGTGCTTATTATAGTAGTACTAATAGTTGTAATTAAATGTAATGGCTTAATTTTTATCACAACTCCATTTAATTTACTATATTAAAAAAATAAATTCATTGAAACTAATTTACCTTAGAAATTCAAAACATTTTATTAATGTTGATTAATTCTTTTAAACAATATAAACTTAAACAATAATTTTAATACAAAATATAAGAAATATTTGCAAAATGGCTTTAATAAGGATATATTAATTATTATTTTTAGGAGAATATTATGATAAAAAAAATTGGGGTAATAGGTAGTGGACAAATGGGTAGCGGTATTGTTCAAGTTGCACTTGTAAGTGGCTATACTGTTATAATGATGGATGTAAGCGAAGAACAATTAGCAAAAGGGAAAGCTTATATAGAAAAAGGAATATCAAAACTAGTAAAAAAAGAAAAAATTACTGAAGAGGATAAAATTAAATTTTTAGGTAATTTAACAGTTGCAACAAAATTAGAAGATTTAGCTGATGTTGACTTAGTTGTTGAAGCTGCAACAGAAAACAAAAAAATTAAATTTGATATATTTAAAAAGTTAGGAGAAATCACAAAAGAAACTACTATTCTAGCAAGTAACACATCAAGTATTTCACTTACTGAAATCGCAGCCGCCACAAATAGACCAGAAAAAGTTGTAGGAATGCATTTTATGAATCCTGTTCCTGTTATGAAACTTGTTGAACTTATTAAAGGTTTACAAACTACAGATGAAACTTACAATACAGTAAAAGAAGCTGCTGAAAGAATGGGTAAAATTACAGTATTATCTCAAGATTATCCTGGATTTATAGTAAATAGAATATTAATGCCTATGATTAATGAAGCTGTTTTTGCACTAATGGAAGGACTAGCGTCAGTTGAAGATATTGATACCGCGATGAAATATGGAACAAATCAGCCTATGGGGCCATTAACTTTAGCTGATTTTATTGGACTTGATACATGTTTATATATTTTAGAAGTATTACACGAAGGTTTAGGGGATCCTAAATACAGACCATGTCCATTACTTAAAAAATATGTGGCAGCAGGCTATTTAGGAAGAAAATCAGGGCGTGGATTTTATAACTATAATAAATAGTGTTATCCTAAAAAGAGAATTTATTATTAACTAATGTAGCATTGAGACATTGTATTGATCAGGGAAGAAAATGGAATATAAAAATATAAAATTAGAATTATTTGATAACTATGCAATATTAAAAATAGATAGACCAAAAGCATTAAATGCCTTAAATCCAGAAACTGTTTCTGAGTTAAATATAGCTTATTTAGAAATAGAAAAACTTGATAATATTAAAGTAGTAATATTAACAGGTGGAGGAGAAAAATCTTTTGTTGCAGGTGCAGATATTAAGGCAATGAGTAATTTAACAACTAGAGAAGCTTATGTTTTTGCAATGGAAGGGCAAAAATTAGGTTTAAATATTAATGAAAGTGATAAAATTTATATTGCAGCCGTTAATGGATTTGCTCTTGGTGGAGGCTGTGAACTTACAATGGCATGTGATTTTGCTTATGCATCTAATAGAGCTAAATTTGGGCAACCCGAAGTTGGACTTGGGGTAATTCCAGGCTTTGGAGGAACTCAAAGACTTACAAGATTAATAGGAACGGCTAGAGCAAAAGAGTTGGTTTATACTGGAGATATCATCAAGGCAGATGAAGCATTAAGGCTTGGAATTATCAATAAAATATTTGCCCCAGAAGAATTAATGGAAGAAACTATTAAAACTGCTAAGAAAATAGCAAATAATGCCCCTATTGCAGTTGCTTATGCAAAAAAGGTAATAAATAAAGGCCTTAGTATGGATATGCCTCAAGCAGTTGAATTAGAATCACAAGCATTTGGCTCGCTTTTTGGAACAAAAGATCAAAAAGAAGGTATGACTGCATTTATGGAAAAGAGAAAAGCTGAATTTAAAGGTGAATAGTTTTTATTTTTTCTTTATCTCCATCTGGCCACTATCGTGGCTATATATTGTTTAAAATAATGTTTATTTATTTAATATAAAAATTAGATTACAAGCTAATTTTTCAGTGTAAAACTTGTAAAACAAGGTTGAAACTGCACAATAAAAAAATTTTATATTTGTAATTATTATTCAATGTTATTGAGCATCAAATGGTACACAATAATGAGTATCTGTATCACATATACACTCTGGAGGTGGAGAAACAGAAGAGTTTTTTCTTGTGCATGAATTGTTGTCACAATCAGCGATATTATTACATCTTCCAGGTTTTGCTTCACAAACTCCAGAATTACAGGTTTCCCAAGTATTACAAGCCCCATTACAAGGATCCACAGGAGTACAAATCAAATCATTATCAGGGTCTTCATAATTAGTTATACAATCACAAATAGGAGTATTAACAGTTTCTGCAGTACAAACACCTCTTGGGCGTTCATCTGGAGGCGGAGTAGTCGTTTCTCTTTCGTCATCTATATTAACATTATTTCCTGTAGTACAGTCCCAATGCCCTGTGCATGGAGAGATACAATTAAATCCATCTGCAAAATAATTATCATCACATTCACAATGAGCATTTAAAATTGTTGTAGAGCTACAAGTTCCATGACCACTACAAGTTTTGCCTTCACATGGATTAACACAATGTAATGCTCCATCATCATAGTAATTATCATTACAATCACAAAAAGCAAGATTATTTTGTGATACAACACATGTTCCATTACCGCCACAATCAATACCTTCACATGGACTTGCTGGGTTTACACAGTTATGATTTGTATCGCACTCCTTTCCTGTTTCACAATCACTATTAGTTGAACAACGCCCTACTGTTAAAGTACAATCCCCTGCATCAGAGCATGTTTGCCATTCGCTACATGAACAAGGTTCACAAGTATAGTTTTCCTTAGCCTCACCATTACTTAAAGATTTTTTATAAAATCCATCCAAGCAACTCCATTCGCATATAGGTGTATTATTCCATGATTGTGTATCTGTATTCCATTCAACAGTAACTGTTGCATCAGTATATTCTGAATTTTCTATATTTGGCTTTTGACAGTTTACTTCTTTTGTATTATAAAGACAAATACCGCTTACCCCTTTATGAAATTCACTTTTACATTCGCAATTACCAGTTTCAGAATTACATTCTGAATTTACATCACTAGAACAATCAATATTTTTACATAAATCGCTTCTAGGTATTTCACAATGATGTTCTGAATTGCAAACTTCATTGGCTTCTGTATTACAATCTGTATTTACTGCACAAAATCCTGATTTTAATTTATCACAATTACCAGTTTCTTGATTACATTCTAGCCATTCATCTCCACATTGTTTATTTATACATTTATCTTCAATACATTTATCATCTTCACAAATTAATCCACTATTACAAGTATTATTTGTAAAACACTTACCGCCTAATACTCCAGGTTCTGTACCTGTTTTTTGAGTAGTTTCAGCACATGAAACAAAGAAAATAAGTATAAGTAGAAAAAAATACTTCATAATACCCCCAAAAGAAAAGAATCAATATTCAACTATATCTTATAAATAATATTTTATCAAGTTAGGATACTAGAAAATTATAATATATTAAATAAATAAATTATATTTTTTATAACTTTGGTATAATTGTTGGAGAAAAATTTATATAGAATTATTCGTTATCAGGTTCAATATCTTCAATTACTGTTCCTCTATAACCAGGCTGCCCCTCTCCTTGACGAGAATTAAATATACGGCCATCACTAAATATATAGCACTGACCATCATTATTTCCTAAATCTTCCCAATAAATATCATTTACAAGCCAAGTATAATTAGTATCTTGTAAAAATGCAGAATTTTGATATGCAACTGTTCCATTACAATAAACCCTTATATGAACATCTGTTCCATTATCATCTGCAGAATAATAATGTGAAGAAACCCTATACCATCCTTCTTGTGGCTTAGCAATATTAATATTTTCTGGGCCGGTACCTGGAATATCATCTCTATCTAAACTAGGATTATCTGCTCTACCTGGAGCACCCCACTCTATACCGTTTCCTTTACAGTTTCTCCAATGGCAATCAGCTTGATGAGATGCGGATTCATCCCACCATTCAATGTTAGTTCTTTCTCTCCAGTTTTCAAGATCAGAATCTTGGCTTGGATATTCTACATCAATATCATTAATATTTAAATTTTGATCTATTGGATTCATAACATGTAAATCCACATCAGAAGGTACATCCCAAAACATTTCAACATGAAGAGAGTTCCCGGTTAATCCATGAATTTCACCATAACATTTAGAAGATAAGCCACCATCACTTGTTACAGTTAATTCAACTAAATATTTGGTTCCTGGAGGTGTCGCAAAAGGAACATAAACATCAACATAGTGATGATCTAAATTTCTCACATTATTAGGATCGTTAGTTGGAAATGAAATCCAATCAGGATTACTATAAGCAGCAGGTGCTTCTACCATTCTCCAAGTATGAGTTAACTTACCACTATTGTCAGGATTAGGGTCATAAGATTCACTTATCATTTGTACATTTGAACAAACGGCAGCCCCAACACATTCAATGGCTTCTCTTTGACCCGGTTCAACTTCAAAATAAGGTTCTCCATCATATAAATCTTTTAAAATACAAACAGGAGAGTTATCTTCTTTGCTTCTTCCTGAAATTGTAATTTGTTTTTTACCACCATTCCATCTTTCATCATTGGCTTCCAAATTAATCATGCCCACTGCACCACCTGTTCCAGTATCTTCAGTAGGTTTAAACACTACTTTAAACTGAAATCTTTCAGAAGCCCCTATTATAACAGGGAATTCTGTATCTTCAGGTAATTCAATATCAAACTCAGAAGAAGTATTTGCTCTATCTATTTCAACTTTTTTTAATTCACAATCATGAGCACCTTTATTTGCGAGTAAAACAGTAAAACGGTTTGTAGAACCTTGTGGCCTTTCTCCAAAATCAACAAAACCATCTCTTGGCTGTAATACTAAATCACATGACTCAGAACTTGCCATAATATTTATAATTTTTAGAGGATTAGAATTTACAGAATTATTATAAATTTTTAATGTTCCCGTTTCTGTACCTGTACCTTCTGCAGTATATTTAACTTTTATAGTAAAGGAATCAAAAATTTCATTACCATTTTCAAATTTAACAGGCTCAAGAGTTCTTACATTATCTAATCCTACCAGCTCAAATGAATTACTTGTACCATTACCAAATTCAAAAGCATCTTTATTAGTAGCAACTAAAACCCCATCATTATCATATTTTTCAAACTTTAATGCAGATGTACCTGTGTTATAAACAATTAAATCAAATTCTTCTGATTGATTTATTACTAACTTATTAAATATAATTGTTTCTACAGAAACCTTTATATTTGGATTAGCCTTTTCTGCAGTAAGATATACCGTTTTAATTGCATCTTTAGAATCATTAGAGGCAACTTCTAGTCTACCCGAAACGCTTCCTTCAATATCTTTGGCAGTATACTCAATTTCAATATCTTCAGCATAAGAGTCCCCTGCTTTTATCACTATTGGATATTTTATATCATTTTTAATTTTATACAACTCAGAATTTTTAGTAATATTCATAGATGTAATTTTTAAGTCTCCATTTCCAATATTCTTTAATTTAAAATATTGAACATCAGTATCACCAACAGAAATGGTTTTAAAAGTTAACTTTGTTGGTGTAATTTTTAAAGTAATCTCATTACCTGTTTTAGCTTCACTACAAGATATCGCTAGTAAAGTTAAAAAGATTAAAATACTTTTTGCAAATAGTTTCATATAGTCCCCACAAAAATATCTTACTATTATAAGTTGTTTATTAAAAAAATTCAAGTTTATCTTATTTTATTTTTAAAATTAATCTTCTGATGTTCTATTTTTTATGGTATTAATAGCTCTTTGAAGAATTTCTTGAACTTTTTTACCTTTAATTTTAGGAATAATATTTTTTATTTTTTCAGAATCTGATTTTTGACCAATTTTTTCAAGAGCTTTTGCAGCCTCTAATCTCACACTTAAATCATCATCTTCAAGCCCGCCATAAACCATATCTATTTTACTATTATTTTCATCATCTAATACTCCAACGGCATACATAACAGCTCTCCTTACTTTTGCCAAGTCACTACTTCCATAAGGCGTGATAAATGGTAAATTAGGTTTTTTAGCTGTTTTAGCTAATCCATAAATTGCCCAGACTCTAATTTCATCATCATCCTGATCTAATAAGGTTTGAAATTGTTCTTCCATTTCCCCACTTATTTTATTACTAATAGAAATTAAAGTTTCTAGTGCTTTTAATTTAACTTTTTTTATTGATGAAGAGGTATACTGTTTTAATAGTGGCACAGCATCCTCTATGTTAAATTTAATAATTAAATCCATTGCTTTAATACGAATATCATCACTTGTATCATTTAAATATTCTAAAAGTAAGGATTTAATCTGTTCTTTTTTATAATTGCTTGCCATTAATAAAATCTGATTTCTAACTTCTTCTGATTCATCCTTAGATATTTTTAACACAAACTCAAGAGCTTTATCTCCTGAAATAAGAGAAAGAGCTTTAACTGTTTCAATTTTTATGTTTTTATCTTTTGAATCAAGAAAAGGTGCGATAACATTAACAACTTTATTATCTTTTGTTGCTTTATTGGTAATTCCAAGGTTTTTAATAATTTCTTTACTTAATACTTTAACTTTATTTTCTTTTAACTTTAACAATAATTCTTTTTTAGATAATAATTTTAAAAATGGAGCTATCATCTGATTAGCTTCTTTATTAGGAGTTTCTTCCAATCTTTTAAAAAATGGAACTATAGCAGCTTTTTCTTTAAAGCTAAGCAAAGTTTTTGCTGCTTCATAAGCAGCTTTATCAGATTCACATTTGTCAATACATGTAATTAAGTTATTCACGGTTTCTTTATTTTTATATTTTTTAAGTTCAAACGCTGCTCGTAGAGAAAGTTTAGCATAATTTGATTCAAGCTGATAATATAAACCAAACTTTTTGTAATCCTTATTGGTCAATAATATATTAGATGCAAGAAGCCTTACTTTAGAAGACTTATCGCTTAGTAATGTTTTAAACTTTTCAAAAGATTGTTTTATTTTGGCTGTTTTTAAATACTCTAAAACAGTTAATTTAATAGTTGTACTTTTATCATCTAACATCATTAATAAAATTTCTTCACTATTTTTATATTTTGATATTGATTTTATTGCATTTTTTTTAGCACTAATATCATTAGAGTTTAAAAAATACTTCAAACCAGATATAATAAACTTTTTATTTCCTGATGCAATCAAAGTTTTAGCAGAATTAAGCTTAATTAAATCATCTTCATTATTTTTTAATAATTCATCTAGTTTCTTTAATAATTTTATACTCTTGCCTCCAATTAATCCATCTAGAGCAGCAAGAACAATTTCATTATCTTTATCATCTAAATTTGGAATAAGCAACTTTTCAATATTTCTTATTTTAGTGTATGGTAATGCTTTCATTGCATTTATTTTTAATTTTTTTTCCCCATTTTTTATTAGTTCAACAATCATTCTATTAATTTTTTTATCACCTTTTTTTATTTTTTTATAAAAATCTTCTGCTTGTAATATTTTACCATTGTTAAGTTTAATAAAACCTGTTGTTAAATTATTTGGAGGCAATACATTAAAATATGGTATTAAAAGCACAAATGATGTGAAAGGAATATCTGATCTTTTAAATACTTTCTCTTTCTTTATTGGGGCATTTAAAAATAGTACCCCCTTTACTCCATTCTCTGTTAGAGAATATGTAACTTCGGAAGAGACTTCTAAAAAATTCTTGATAGCTCTTTTACTTAATTTTATAGTAATTACCCCATCTGTTAATAATTTTTTTTGAGTATCTGGAGTATCAACAACTTCAGTATTTCCATAAAGATTATCTTTTTTTAATGCTAAAAATTTAAATATTTCGATATAATTTTTAATTTCTGTATTTTTTTGTTTAACCCCATAAGTATATGGAGTCAATATCTTATCCCCATATTTAGAAATTTTACTATCATTTAATTCATATAGTAAAACAGTCTTTTCCTTTGCTAATAAAGAAACTGAGCAAAGCAAAACCAATAAAACCAATAATTCTTTCATATTTAACCTCTTCTATTTATCACTAGTAAGTTACAAATTCATTAATTTCTGAACCACCTCTATTAATATGTCTTTTCTCAAATAATTCACCAGATTTATGAGCACCCTTTTTATAAGCATCACTAAACGGCTGACCAAGTAAAACAGTTTTTAATATTAACTCAATTGCTTGAAAATCGTATAAAGTTTGCATATGCCCTATCTTTCTAAGTAAAATATTATTTGCTTCTCTATATGGAAGCCTTGCACTTGATGAAGGCCAAACAACGGGGTCAATATATGTATAAATTGAAGTATAATCAACACCTTTCGGTAAATTTTTAGAGTTCAATCTTCTTATAAACTGACTATTAGGCCTCATTTGTTTTGCACTTTCTCCCTCGATTGACGGAAAATTCGGTAAAATCCTACTCAAAATTTTCATTGGAAATTTATTTATATTGCTACCATAAGCTAACCTTGTACCTCTATGAGGAGTAGATAAAAATATAGCTTTATCAATATATTTATCTGCACCTAAAAATTGAATCATATATCTAACCACAAGACCTCCTTGTGAATGCCCTATTAGATAGACCTCCTCTACATCAGTATTATTCAAAACCCATTCTAGAACTCTCATTTCATATTCTGCAGATTTTCTAATATCCTGACTATATGGCTGATAAGTACCTGAGATTGCAAAAATATTAAATAATTCAGACTCTAAGATTCTCTCTAGTCTTTCATATCCAACTGTACCTTGGAAGTATCCATGATACAAAAAAGCTAGTTTCTTTTGTCCTTTATATTCCTTCATTCTTGAGGGAAGATATTTTTGTCCCATTAAACTTGTTTCTCCAAAGTCAATTATATGATCTAATAAATTTTGAATAATATAGTATCCCTCGGCATAGGCAGAAGCAAATAATCTTAAGTTAGAGAGTCTTTCTTTTTTACGAGTAGCTTCATCACTTGGTTTTTTGCTATGATTTCTTAAACTTAACACTTTTCTTTCGCCCATGATATCCTCCAAAGATAACGCTGTTATTATAAGTTTAATTTATTTTTACTAAAAGGTCAAGAAATCTGTTAAAATAAGGAATCCCTACAAATTTACTTGACATTTAACTTTTAGTAACTATAATAATATTGAAAATGGATTTCATTATTCATTGAATTTATTATTTGGAGGAAGAATGATTAGTAAAAATGATAAAATAGCAAGTCTTTTAGAAAAATATCCAGAACTAAGAGAGAAACTTGTTGAAAGAAACTCAAGGTTTAAAAGATTAAATAACCCTGTTTTATTTAAAGTCGTATCTAAATGGGCAAAAATCAAAGATGTCGCTCGTGTTGCTAAAGAAGATATTAATGAACTACTACAATTTATAAATACAACAGTTGGAGAAGGAGAATATAAATCTGAATTAGATAATTTAACAGAAGAAGTTAATGAGGAAAAACCAAAAGAATTACCAGAATGGATGCTTGGTAAAAGCTTTGAAATACTTGATGTAAGAAAAAGTTTAGAAGATCCATTTGACGAAATTATGGCTAAAGCAGATACTTTGAAAGAAGGAGATGGCTTTGAATTGATACAAACATTTGAGCCAAGACCACTCTTACCTATTATTGAAGCAAGAGGCTTTGAATATTATACTATAAAAGAGAAAGATGATGAATATCATGTCTTTTTTCATAGATCTAAAATTCTTGAAGTAAAACTTAATCAAGTTGAAAAATGTGAACATGATGATAATCCTTATGCCAACAGTACAGTTAAAAGGCTAGATGTTGTATTACAAGCAGCTACACCTATTGCAATACCTATATTTTCATTAATGAAACGCTCTAAAAAACTTGCTGAATATTTTAATTTTACAGAGATAAAAGTATGGGACGAAACAGAAAAGCATTTAGGTTGGATGGTTAGTGGTAAGGCTGATATTTCATTTTCTGCAATTATTGCTTCTTCTAAATTATTTGCAACAGGAACAGATTTAAAATTAGTATCAGTTGATGTTTGGGATAATTTTAAAGTTTTATCAAATAAATATAATGTAGATTCTTTTGAAGGTTTAAAGGGAACAAATATAAATTTACCTTTACTAAAAGCGGCTCCTCCTTATGCAATAACTTCATATTTAATGCAAAAGTCTGGAATTAACCCTGAAGATTTCAATTATGAGTATGGCATTAAAGATAAAAAAGGTTTTGGTAGACCTGAAGACATATCAAAAGCTCTTATTCATGAAGAAATTGAAACAGCTTTATTAAGAGAACCTGAAGCATCATTTTCTTTATTTGGAAACCCAAATGTAAAAGAACTTTTTGATTACGGCTCTATTTGGAAAAAATATCATAATGATTTAAAAGAATTACCAAATGCAGGAATTATATTTAAAAGCGAAATTGTAAAAAATTATCCAGAACATGTAAAAGTTTTTCTAGAAGAGCTTGAAAAAGCTATAGACTATACAAATAAAAATCCAAGAAAAGTTGCAGGCTATTCTTATAGAGAATTTAATAAATCAATTGATGCAGTTGAATTTTTTATTAAAAGAGCAAACTTTAAACATGTCAGAGCAAAAAATATTAAAAGTGATTTAATGACCTATTTAAATTATATGAATGAATTAGGACTAATTAAAATAAAAAATAATAATTTAACAGAAGACTTTATATATTAAAAGCTACTTAACCCAACTAAACTTATCACCTGATTTTGTTTTAGTTAAATTTGTTCCATCCCATTTTAATGTTAATGAGCCTGTATAATCAGAAATAGTTCCAACTATAGTATAGGTATTTTTTGTGTTCATAGTGATAGCAACAGTGTATTTATTAGAGTCATCCTTAATAGTTAAACCTGTTCCAGAAAATGGTTTACTAATTGTTGCAGGTATTTTAGTAACATCAGTTTTTATATTTTTACCTTCTGCAATTAAACTATCTAAATAACCACTTACTGCTTCCATGGGTACTTGTAGTTTAGACATTTTAGCTTTAACAGTATAGCCCGTATAAACAGGAACGGCTATTGCTGCGAGTATCCCAATTATTGCAGTAGCAATCATAATCTCAATTAATGTAAATCCTTTTTTTGTATTTTTCATAATCCCCTCAAATAAAACTCACTAATATATCAAGCAATATTTTTTCCTTTATACATAAGCATTTTGTATAATTTAATTAATATTTAATAGTTATTGTGAAATAGTTTATCTAATTATGAAATTCTTTTTATTGCAATCAGTAAAACAGATATAGCTGCAGGTGTTATTCCTGGTAATCTCATAGCCTGACCAATTGTCTGAGGTTTTCTATTTAATAACTTCTCTTTTACTTCTGTAGTTAATGAATTTAAACTTTTAATATCTAAAGATTCTGGAATTTTAATATTTTCAACTTTCTTATTTCTTGCAATTTCCTCTAATTCTCTTTTAATATACCCCTCATATTTAACATCGATTTCAACTTGTTTTTTAACTAAATCGCTAATATCATCAACATTTATAGAAGAAAACTTAGCTATATCATCAAACTTTATATTCCCCCTCCTTAAGAATCTATCTAAAAAGGTAACTGTTCCTAAATCTCCAAAGTTATTATCTTTAAAATATGTAATATTTTCTTTAGTTGGATTAATCTTTTCAGATTTGAGGGTATTTTCAATGTTTTTAATATTTTCTTCTAAAGATGTTACATACTCATAAGTTTCTTTAGTCATTAAACCTAATCTATAACTATGTTTATATAATCTAAATATAGTATTATCTTCTCTTAGTAAAAGCCTATGCTCAGCCCTTGAAGTAAACATTCTATATGGTTCATCTAAACCTTTTGTTACTAAGTCATCTATCATAACACCAATATATGCTTCTTCTCTTCCTAAAATAAAAGAATCTTCCCCCTTTACTTTTAAGGCTGCGTTAATGCCCGCCATAATACCTTGAGCCCCTGCTTCTTCATAACCACTAGTTCCATTTATTTGTCCAGCTAAAAACAACCCTGAAACAGTTTTTGTTTCAAAATTATGTTTTAATTGACGAGGATCAACATAATCATATTCTATGGCATAACCAGGCCTCATTATTTCTACTTTCTCAAGCCCAGAAACAGATCTTAAGTATTTTATTTGAGTTTCATAGGGTAAAGATGTAGAAAGCCCATTTGGATAAATTTCTCTTGTATTATAACCTTCAGGCTCTAAAAACACCTGATGTTTTTCCTTTTCTGGAAATCTAACTACTTTATCTTCAATAGAAGGGCAATATCTAGGGCCAACTCCTTTTATTATTCCTGCAAAAAGTGGTGAATTATCTAAATCATTACTAATTAATTCATGAGTTAAAGGATTAGTATAAGTTATAAAACAAGAAATTTGTTTTTGATTAACACTTTTTGTATAAAATGAAAATGGTTGAGGATTAATATCTCCCTTTTGTTCTTGCAGCTTTGAAAAATCTATAGTTCTAGCATCTAAACGAGGAGTTGTCCCTGTTTTTAATCTTCCTATGTCTAATCCATAAAAACTTAAAGAATCAGAAAGTTTATTTGCAGGTAATTCCCCCGTTCTTCCTCCCGAAAAGTTATTTCGTCCAATATGAATCAAACCTTTTAAAAATGTCCCTGTTGTTAATATAACTGTCTTAGCTTTAAAAGTGATACCCAAAGAGGTTTTAATTCCTTTTATTTTAGTATTTTCTATTATTATATCACTAACTCTATCTTGTTTGACATCTAAATTTTCTTGGTTTTCAACAATAGACTTCATGTATAATCTATATAACTGCTTATCAGCTTGAGCTCTTGAAGACCTCACTGCAGGACCTTTTTTTTCATTAAGAATTCTAAATTGAATACCCGTTTTATCTATAGCCTTTGCCATTTCTCCACCGAGAGCATCAATTTCTTTCACTAATTGTCCTTTTCCTATCCCGCCGATAGCAGGATTACATGGCATTAAAGCGATAGTATCTAAATTTATTGTTAGAAGTAGTGTTTTTACTCCCATTTTAGCAGAAATAAGAGCAGCTTCAACTCCTGCATGACCTGCACCAACAACAATTACATCGTATTCTTTATATAAAGGTAACATTTTAACTCCTAGAAATTTTCAAATTGGATATAATAAATTTTATTAATTTAACATTATTTGGATTTAGGCACAACACAAGCATTTAAGACCCATAAATCAGCACACTCAGTAATAGGATTAGGACAATCATTATCTTCTGGCTCACATTTTTTAGAACAATAGTGTTGTTCATCATCTCCTCGAGCTATACATAAACCACTTTCACAATCAAATTCATTTTCACAAGGCTCACCAACTTTTTTACAGCCTCTTAAACCTTCAATACAACATGGTTGAGTGTAATTATTTGTATCACCTTCTATAAATAAATTTTCACATCTTTGATTATCAGCACAATCATAACTATCATCGCATTTGGTTAATTCACCACATTCATCTTTAGCTAATTTAAAATCAGATGCTTTTTTATTTTCATTACATGTCAAAACTTTTTCTATGCATTCATGTTTACTTAAATCACAAATAGTTTTATTCTCCGTATTATCTTTGCAATCTAAGTCATCAGAACACCTTCCCGCTAAAAGAATACATTTTTGACTACTATCACAAATTTGCCATGTATTACATTTAGGGTTACACTCTTTTTTAGATTCAGTTTTTGAACTATCACCACAGGAGATAATCAATAAAAAAGAAAAAATACCAACTATAGTTAATAAAATGTTCATAACTATCCTAAAACTTCAAAATCATTTATATCATTCTTAAAACTAGAAGCAATTTCTATTAAGTTTTTTAACTTTGTTTTATATATCTTAATATTAGCCTCAAGTAAATCTTTTTTAAAATGTTTACCAACAACATCAACAATTAAGATTTCAACATTATTTTCTCTAAACATATCAATTATAGTTTTATGACTATGCTCATGATGCCCATCTGTATGATCATGATGTTTATGAGAATTTTCTTTAAAAATAACATTATTTAAATTATTCAAATCAAAAATAGCAAATTCCTTTGCTCTACCACTTTTTTGCTCTATATTAATTCTATCATTTGTTGGAATAACAATAAACATAATCCTCCTTTAGAATGGCTCTACTTCTAAGTGAATAAATCCTGAATCATTTTGAAATTTAGCAAAAATATGATCAAACAAGGCAATAAATTCAGAATTAACAACAACCTCTAAAATCCCTGCTGTTTTAGGTAATTTACTTATAGTTCTTGCTTTAATTGTTTCATTTAAAATATCATGAGCTCTAAAATCAATCCAACCAGAATATAAATTAGTACTTATATCAGAAGTCCCTTCTTCTTTTTCTAATTCAATCTCAGTAGAAATACCAAAAAAATCTTGCTTTTTTAAAACCAAATCCCTTTCTTTAGGATGAAAGGAATATAGAGGTTTTGCCTTGAACTCAATAGAAAACAATATTGAATTTTTATATTTAAACTCATCACTAAAATCATTATATTTCAAATTTAGTTCATCATTAATTTTTTCTGAAAGTAATGAGAAATTATTTTTGTCTAAATAAAACTTTTCAAGTATTTCAATTAAAATATCAATCGGATTTACATTTGGCGAATATATTTTATCTATATCAAAATAATCAGGAAACATATTAATAAGAACCTCTGAATATGATACGGTGAAGTCATTAATGTAAGGGTAATCTAAAAAAGCTTCTGTAAAGCTTAATATATCTTTTTTTCTTGGCATTAAAAAATAATAACTATTAATTCTATTTTTAACATCTACCATTACTTAACTCCTGATTTTAAAAGAGGGAATCCCATTTCTTCTCTTTGTTTTAAATATCCTTCTGCACTCTTTTTAGCTAAATTTCTAACTCTAAGAATATATCTTTGCCTTTCTGTAACAGAAATTGCACCTCTTGCATCTAATAAATTAAAAACATGTGAACACTTCATGCAATAATCATAAGCAGGCAAAGGACTATCCGCTTCTAGTAATGCAAGTGCTTCTGCTTCAAATTGATTAAAAAGATTAAAGTTTAAATCAGTATCAGATAATTCAAAATTAAATTTTGAATATTCAACTTCATTATGATGAAAGATATCACCATAAGTTAGCTCATCATTCCATTTTAAATCATAAACACTATTTACATTTTGTAAATACATTGCAATTCTCTCTAAACCATAAGTTATCTCAACCGGTACAGGCGATAATTCAAAGCCACCAGCTTGCTGAAAATATGTAAACTGTGTAATTTCCATTCCATCTGCCCAAACTTCCCAACCAAGCCCCCATGCCCCAAGAGTTGGAGATTCCCAGTTATCTTCTATAAATCTAATATCATGTTTTTCCGGATATATACCAATTGCTCTCAATGATTCTAGATACAACTCTTGAATATTTTGAGGAGAAGGCTTCATTATTACTTGTAATTGATAAAAATGTTGCATTCTATTTGGGTTTTCTCCATAACGACCATCAGATGGTCTTCGAGATGGCTGAACATATACAGTATTCCAAGGCTCAGGCCCTAAAACCTTTAGATATGTTGCTTGATGAAAAGTGCCGGCACCCACTTCCATATCATAAGGTTGTAAAACCACACAACCATTTTCTGCCCAAAAGGATAAGAGCTTTAATATCATCTCTTGAAAATTTAATACTTTATTCACAAAAATCTCCATAAAATAACCAAATTATTTATACCATAAAAGAAAGTAATTCTCAATAAAGAAGTTTTTCTGTTATTTTTAAGATTTTTATTAAAAAAAACTCTTCTTAGCACAAGTAAAAATTATTTGATAAAAAATTTAAAATACGATATTATAATTTATCTTTAATTGGAGTATGTATGAAACTTATAATAACGCTACTATTTTTTCTAATTACAATAAGTGTTTTCGCAACTTCTCAAAAAAAAGAGAGATTAGATATAATTCTTTCTAAAGGAATGGATGCATTTGAAAAGAATATTTGCCTAAGGGATGATGGAACAGGAGCAATAAAAGACTTTGAGGATTATATTAATCTTGGTGGAGAAAGAGATAAAATTTTAAAATATCTTGCATACTGTAAAATAATTATAGGTCAAACCCAAAAAGGTGAAAAAGAGGCCTTAAAAGATGGAGTAAGATTTCTTTCTGAAGTTTTTGAAAAAGATAATCAAAATCTGGAAATACTAAAATTATTGTTATCACTATTCATACAACTTGGAGATTTTGAAAAAGCTAAAACTTATGCAATTTTAATAAATGAAGAAAAAAATATAGACAACGATTTGTATATATTGATTGCTAGATTATATTTTAATACAGGAGAATATCATAAAGTTGTTAACTATGCTAAGAAATATCAAATAAATGATAAAAATAAAAATTTAGAACCTGAAAAGCTCTTTATGATAGCCTTTTCATATTTTAAATTAAATGACAATAAAAATTCAAAAATTTATTTTAACAAATTACTAAAAGAAAATAATTTACTAAAAGAACTTAAAGAAATATCTATTAATGCATTAAAAATAATTGATAAAAATGAAAACTTTGGTAAATACTCGTCATGGTATAACATTAGTTTAACAAATGGACTTGTATTTGATTCTAATATTATATCACAACCACCATTTTCAGCACAATATAATAGTGACTTACCAGGAATACCCACCTCAGATGACAACCCTGAAATAACCGCAATGGGAGCTAGAGATGAGAACTATATTTCACTATATTTTTACCCATTAAATCTAAATAAACACTCTATAATATTAAACCTCAATAACTTTATGGCTTTGCATTATCCAAAAGCAATTGACAACTTATTCGACCCACAAGTTTATGATACAATAAACGCATCTGCTTTTATTGGATATGAGTACCATAATTACTTTTCAAAAAATAATGTATTAAAATTTTTATTATTAGCTGGTTATGATTACAATTGGACAAATCCAATAAATGACTTTGGTTTTTACTCAAAAGCAATAAGAACTAATTTTAATATCTTTTATAAGTTTGAAAACGCTATTGAACTAGGTATTTATTCTTCATTAAGCTTTGAAAACTATAATAGTGAAGAAAAAGAATTAGAAGAAAAAATTTCACAAGATGGTAAGTATTTTAATTCAATATTATCAACATCTTTACCCGTTACAAATAGCTTTATCATTCAATTAGCTACTGGTTATATTGGAAGCAAAACAACAGGGGATTTATTTAGCTACAATGGTTTTTTAGGTTCGGCAAAATTATCATTTAGATTTTTAAATTTCTTAGAAGTCACATCAGATATTAAATTTGAACAAAAAGGATATAAAGATAGTTCAAGAGATGATCAGTTTATTAAAGCAGGTGGAAATATTATTTTTGAAATTAAAGATAATATTAATATAGATTTATCCTATCACTTTAATAAAAATAAATCATCTCTGACCGAGTTTAGTTATAATAAACATTTAGTTTCATTATATTTTAATTTTACAATGTGATTTTATCACAGATTTTTAATATTTTTTATGTTAAAGTGTAATTAAGTAGTAGGAAAAGGAGGAAATATGAAATTATTATCTATATTATTTTTGATTTTAGGAGTCAGTATTTCTATATCAGCAAGTAATTCAGTTGGTAAAATAATAAGTTTAGAAGGAAGAGCTTTCATCAAAAAAGGAGATTCCAATTTTAAAAAATTAAAAATGACAGATTCAATAGAAAGCGGTGATACATTAAAAACATCACATAAATCTAGAATTAAAATAGCATTTATAGATAACTCTATTATTTATGTTGCACCAAAGTCTCAATTTAAAATAGAAAACTACAAATATAATAAAAAAAAGAAAGAGAGGAATTCTGTTTTAAATCTATTTGGTGGTAGAGTTAAATTATTAGTAGCCAAACTTTCTTCTAAAAATAGAAATTTTAAAGTAAAAACAGAAACTGCTACAGTTGGAGTGCGGGGAACTGAATTTATTGTATCAACAGAAACAACAAATGAAAGTGAAATACTTGTTTTATCTGGTTCTGTTGAAGTTATAAATCCCTTAGATGAAACTAAACAATTTATTCTTCTAGGTAAAAATGATCTTCTGAAAACAATAGGAAACCTTCCTGTCATAAATCCCAATAAAGCAACAAAAGAAGATTTTAAAAGATTAACTTCTCAATTAAACATTCCAACAATGATTAAATTAAAATTAGATTATAGTAAATTATTAAAAAATATTAACTTTAAAAAATTATTAAATAAAAATAAAATTAATCTTAAAAATCTTAGAAGACATAGAAAAAATATAAAAAACAAATTAAGATTAATAAGAAAAAGAATGAAAAATATTTTTAAACGAGGTTATTTTGCACCAAGAAAGATAAGAGCTCAAATAAACGCTGATATTAAAGGAGAATAACATGAAAATTTTAATAATATTTATATTCATAATTACAAACTTATTTTTCTTTTCATGTGAAAATGATGGAGAAATAACAATTAAAGCAAGCTTACCGATAAGAACAAACAATAGCAATGAAAATCTAAATAATATAGATATAAATAAATTACCGGATTTTACAAATTTTTATATTCCCAATGCCTTGTTAGAACAATTTGATGATGACAATGTATCAGTTAAACTTCATGTTATAACCCCAACTAAGCAACATAAAGAATTTAATATCATTGCCCCACAATCACAAATAATTAAAAATAAAAATTTAAAAAAAGTCTTAGACATTTCATTTAATGCACTACTTGAAGAAGGTAAAAAAAGAATATTACTTGTTCAAATAGGAAGTCCACTTGATAAAATAGTTAAGAATAATGACATAAATACAAATCTAATGTTTACAGGTGGAAAACTAATTGATGTAAAAAAAGGAAAAGATTATGACCCTATAGAGCTAAAACCAGTTGTTAACATAAAAGGAAATGTTTTTTTAGGCTCTAATAATAAAAAAGTCGGAGCAGAAGTAACAGCCTACCCTGCATATATAAATGATAAACTTCAGTACAGCTTAAAACTTACTAAAAGTACAAATTCAAATGGTTTTTTTAATTTAAGTTCTATTTATGGTATCTTTCAGGTAAAGTACCGGGAAATACATAAAAAAGAATACTTTAATCTACTTCTAACAGCAATTCAAGGAGATAAAATAGGTTTTAGCATTGTAGGAAAAGAATATCAAGAATTTGAAAACATAAAAAATCATACAAATATAGAAAAAGAATATTCATGTTATAAATACTATAAAGAAGAAGGTTCTAAAATGTGTGGTAGTGAAGTAACTTTAAATTGTAATAATATATTTAATTCAAATTGCTTTACAACACAATCTGGTAATTTACTACCAGGAGTTAATATAGTTAGCGATATAAAAATTTATTCAAAAGAAGATATTGAAAAGATACCTAATGGTATAGCAGTTACAAGTATAAGTAGCCCTAAATTCGCTAAAAAAGAGTCCTTAGATGGAGCCCCCTATAATGAAGCGTACTATGGTAATTTTTTTATAGCTGGTTTTAATTTAGATAAACTCATTAAAAGTAATGATAAAACAATAAAACCACCAGAAGGTACTATAAGAATTTACTATAAAGTCAATAGTGAGCTTTATGATGAATTTTATTTGGAATATGTGGGGCCATTTAGCCTATATAATCTAGAAAACTTAGCCCCTAAAGCTTTGAGAGGTAAAAACGCTCAAGTAATACAAAATAGATTACCATTTTTTAAACTATATGCTTTTCCAAAAGGTTTAGAAGAAGGAGTCTCACTTCCTTCTACTTATATTCCTGAAGGTTTAAATCTAACTGATGGCTTTAATATCAAAGACACATTTCTGGGAATTAATGGTTTAAAAAAATTAACTGATAACTATAAGATAACAAGAGTAGAAATAAGCAATCAATTAGATACGGAAGATTTCTTTTCTAATTGTAAAACAATTTATAATACAAGTACAAAAAAATACTGCAAAATTGAATATAAATAAAAACATAAACTAACAGTCTATAGAAATAGTTGACATAATTGTTGATTTATTATAAATTACGAAGCTATAGGAGTTTTTTTATGAAATTATTTATTACAATACTAATATTTTTTATAACTTTAGAGCTATTTGCAACCGACGGTAGGGATAAGTCGGTGACTGACCTTCAAATAAAAAACATCATATCTAAAATGACTATACAAGAAAAAATTGGACAATTATTTAACATTGCTATTGTTGGCAAAAATTTAAAACCAGAATATAAAAAATTCATAGAAAAATATCAAATAGGAGGCATTACTTTATTTAATTATAATATAAAATCAAAAAAACAACTTAGAGCTTTTACTAAAGAATTACAAAATATTTCTAAAATTCCTATGTTTATTTCAGTTGACCAAGAAGGTGGTAGAATAACAAGATATAAAAAAGGTAATTTTTTACCCCCATCTCCATATTTAATGGGTAAACTTAATGATGAGGAAATAGTTAAAAAAGTTGGAGAATATACTGCAAAAGATTTATTATCAGTAGGAATAAATCTAAATATTGCACCTGTAGCAGATATACTCAGCACATATAAAAATAAAGCAATTTTTGATAGATCATTTGGAGAGAATACAAAAAAAGTAGCCAAACTAGTATCTATTTATATAAAATCTTTACAAAAAAACGGAGTAATTGCAGTAATAAAACATTTTCCAGGACAAGGTAGTATAAAGCAAGATACTCACAAAACCCTCCCCTACTCTAAAATAAAAACCAAGCTTTTATTTAAAAGAGATTTATTACCATTTAAAACAGCTATAGACAATCATTTAGTTAATGTAGTAATGAGTTCACATGTAATTTTTGCAAATATAGACTATAAATATCCAGCAACTTTATCAAAAAAAGTTCTAAATGGTATTTTAAGAAAAAAATTAAATTACAAGGGAATTATTTTTACAGATGGCCTAGAAATGATGGCGATATTAAAAACTTATGGATTAGAAAAAGCGACTTTACTTGCTCTGCAGGGTGAAGTTGATGTTGTAACGATAAACTGGGATTTAAAAAATGTAAAAAGAGCTGTAGAATTTATAGAAAAGGCAGTAAAAAAGAAAAAAATCACAGAAAAGTTAATAGATGAAAAACTTTTTAGAATATTAAAGGTTAAAATGAGGTTTTTATACAATAAAAACCATAATAAGGATAAGGTAATTCCTCATCCTACTAAATCTACTATAGACAAATTTTTAATGTTTGTTTATAAAAAAGGAATTAGATATCAAAATATAGAAAAAAAAGATTTAAAAAATAAAATTATTTACTCCAATATTAAGTCTTTTAAGAAAAATAATAAAATTAGTTATTTAAAATATATACCTAAAAACATAAAAAACGCTATAATTATTATCTCTAAATTAAGCAGTATTAGCCACACACTATATAAAAATAATATAATAATATTCTTAGGTGCAGATATTGCAATTAAAAAAAGCTTTAAGGGTATTATTTTAAATGAAAACAACAAATATACAAGAATGTTAATCATAGAATTAATTAAATAAATATGAAACTACTGTTAATATTACTTTTACTATCATTTACAATTAAAATAACTGCCAAAACTAGTAAGAAAATTAAAAATAAAGTAATGGAAGATACTGATAACTTCGTTTTTATACCAGGACTTGCATATAGCACATCTGATGGCATAAAAGTTAATGGAACAGGTTTATATTATGATAAAAGCAATTCAATTTCATTTCCAAATTCATTTAGAACAAATATAAGTTATGGTTCTCAAAATGAGTTTAGTTTTGGTTTAGGAACAAAAAGGTATTTTTTTAATCAAAAGTATAAAATTTCATCATATTTTACAACAGGTAGATACCCAAGTACATTATACTATCCATTGGGTGGTAAAAAAAATAAAAAAGAAAAGGAATCCTTTTTAAGTAGTAATAACTATTTTGGTTTTAGTATTGGGAAAAGAAAATATAAATATTTTTATCTAGGAATTGCATATAATTTTGCATATTATAAAATAACAGAAAAAAAAGAAAATGGAATTATTGATAACAATAAAATTATAGGAAGTGAAAACACCATTGCAAGTGGTATTGGCTTCTACATAATAAGAGAGAAAAGAAACAATAGCTATTACCCAACAAAAGGCTACTACATATATTGTAATAACTACATTTATCCTACTTTTATAGGCTCTAATACTTTTTATGATACAAGTGCAATAAGTTTTAAGTATTTTCATAGTTTTTATAAAATTACTATTGCTTTTCAAGTTTATACAAGGGCTGTTTTTGGAAATGCTCCTTTTCAAAAGTATTCTCAACTAGGAGGTAGTGGATTATTACGAGGATATAGCTCATATAAGTATATAGATAGAAGATATTTTGCTACACAATTAGAAATTAGATATCCTGTTTTTTGGAGAATAAGTGGAACAGCATTTTTAGGAACAGCACAGGTAACTAATAGTTTTTTAAATTATTTTGATTATCCATGGAAACTTGCAGGAGGCCTAGGTTTTAGATTTCGTTTAGATAAAAAGCAAAATATCAATTTTAGACTTGATATCGCTTGGAATATTGAAGGCGAAATGCATATTTATATTACAAGCTTAGAGGCATTTTAATTATTTTGGCATTCTTTTAACATCTCTTTTAATATAATCAATATATTTTTTAATATTTTCATAATCTCTTTTTATTTTATCTAAAGATCTTTTAAGTTTTGATTTTTCTCTTTTTAGTCTATTTTTCTTATCTCTTATTTTATTTTTCTCCTTTCTGCCTAAATTATCAGAATCAAGTTTGTCTTCCAACTCTTCAATTTCATCATCATAATTAGCATCTTTAAATTTTTTTAATTTCTTTAAATACTCTTTTGACTCAATATATTTCTTTTTATATGTATCTAATTTCAAGTATTTTTTTATGTTATTATAATATTTTAAAGATTTACTGTATTGGCCTTTACTCTCATAATTTTCTAAAATATATTTATAAATCCTTAATTTATCATAATCAGTTAAGTTTTTCATTTTTAAAAGCTCTTTTGAAATAATATCAGCTTCTTTATGTTGTTCATATCTAATGGCTTTCCCTAATAATTCCATTTTCATATACTTTTCAAGCTTCAATGGTAATTCCTGTAACTCCTTTTTAAGTTCTTTTTCATTTTTTGGGTCTTTACTATATTTAATTTGATTATTTATTTGATGTTTTCTATATTTTATATCTTTTTTTAATTTTCTTTTAAGCTTTCTACTTTCTTTTTTATATTTTTTTTCTTTTTTAGGCAATTCTTTTCTATGTTTTACTATATCTTCCATCCATCTAATTATCCAATTTCTTTGATTATCATTTTTAGGATATTTATTAATAAATATTTCCCCTTTTTTAAGAAATTCTTGTTCTCTTTTTAGCCATTTTAAAGCACTTAGCTCATAATAATCAATAATTGTAGAAAATGTTTTAATATATTTAGGATTTTTATAAAATTTAGGAGAATTTTTTTTCATATAATCAATAAGTCCTAAAACAGAAGAATATTCATTATCTGACATTAAAGAACTAATAATATTACTAAAACTAGTAAAAAACTTAATTTCATCATTTTTTAATGTTTTATAATTATCCATAAAATCCTTTATTTTTTTATTTTTTAGATATTTTTTTCTTAATACATCATTTTGCTTATATCTCTTTAATCTTGCTTCTAAAGCATCTAGATATTTATCAGAATAATTAAAATTATTATCAAACATTAATGCCTTTTTAAATGCTTTTTCTGATTCTTTAAATTTTCCTTTATCATATAAATCAATACCTTTTGAATAATTTATAACAGCTTTAAAGTCCTTAACTTCCTTTTTATCATTTTCAGGATTATAACTCAATCTAAGTTCTTTAGTGTGTATTGCCTTTATTATCTTTCTTATCAATCTTCTTTCTAAACTAAAGAATTTTTGAGTCCAACCTTCTACTGTTGCCGACTCAACAATTTCACCACTTTGAACATCAATAATATTTACATCTATACGCATTCTACCCTTCATTGTTGTAAAACTACCCTTTAGAAGCCAGTTCGCAGATAAGCCTTTCCCTAATCTAAGAGCATTCTTTCTACTTATATATTTAGATTTAGATAGCCTCATCTCCTTCATTATTTCTCTTAGTTTTTCTCTTTCAACAATTTTTAGCCCTTTAACATAGGTTAAATCTGTTGTAAGCATATCAGCAAGACCCTTTCCTAAAGAATTGTATTTTCTGACTCCTGAATTATTATCAAAATCAAGAATAGTCATTCTATTCACTTTTGCAAATAGTGGAATTGTTAAAACTATAGCTATTAAAATAATTATCTTCATTGCATCTCCTAGTAAAATAAGAAATTAAATTATAACTAAATGACTAGATCTGTGCAAGTTTAATTCAAAATTGATTTATTTATATTAAAATGATAGACTTATTCTTATAATTTATATGGTAAAATATGAATATAATTATTATTACTGGCCAAAAGGGAATAGGAAAAACAACTTATTTAGAAAACAAAATAAACAATAATTTTAATGGTATCATTACCAAATGTGTAAATAGAAAAGAAAGAAAATACTACTTTGAATTGATAAATAAGAATAGATACTTACTTTGCTGTTGTTATGACAATGGTATGAAGTTTAATAAAGATAATTTTGATATAGTAAGTAACTACTTATTGGAGATAAATACCCAAAATATAATAATAGACGAAATAGGCTGGCTTGAACTAGAAGAAAAAGGACTTTATTCAAGCATAATAGACATTTTAAAAAATAAAACTGTAAAAAACTTATATCTTTCTATGAGATATGATATTTACAAGAAATTGCTTAATAAATTTGGAATTATTGATTATGAATTGATTAATTTAAGTTAAGTATACTAGATAACATATTTACCCTGCTCAATAATAACTTCAGCAATCTTTTCTTTTAATGCAGCAGTATTAACAGGGTAATCCATAGTTAATTTCCATAATCCAGCCATATTTCTTGAATGTTCTTTTTCATCAACAGATAAAGTTGCAATTAGTTGAGAAGCAATAGACCTAACTCTTGAAAATCCCTCAAAAGTTGCTAATTCAACATATTCTTTTGTTAGTTTATTTTTAATATTAGCTTCAAGTATTTCTTTTGCTCTTACAACTCCACTTTCCATTTGATAAGCTTCCATTACTAAATTAGAAATTGGCTCATAGTAGTATTCTCCTTCTGTAAATGTAAAAGTTTTATCAGCAAGTTTATTCATGAATTTTTTAACATAAGTTCCAACTGTATAAATTACTAACTTTTTAGTTAATTCTACAACTCTCATTTCTCTATCTAAAGGTTTTTCACTATCATAAGACTTATCAACACTATCTTCTTTTAACTCTTTCAATATTTGATTTAAGCTTCCCATTAAATCTAATTTACCTTTCATGGTATGAGTTAAAATTTGAACAGGAATTAATAATCTGTTAATTTCGTTAGTTCCTTCAAAAATTCTATTAATTCTAGCATCTCTATACATTCTTGCTATTTCGTACTCTTCAGTAAAGCCATATCCACCATGAATTTGAACACCTTGATCTACAGAAAAAGAACCAAGCTCAGAACCCATTACTTTCATCATAGCAGTTTCTACATCATAATCTTTAAATACTTTACCAACTTTTTTCTTAAAATCCGGGTCTTTAGGATCAACTTTAGCTAAGTCTTCATCTATCATACCACTTGTTCTATACATTGCAGATTCAAACATAAATAATTTACTTGCCATTTCTGCAAATTTATTTCTCATCATACCAAATTGAGCAATTGGAGTTTTAAATTGCTTTCTGTTAATTGCATACTCTACAGAAAGTTTAATAGCTCTTTTAGTTCCTGCAACACCTGCAATACCTAATTTTAATCTACCTATATCTAAAATACCAAGAGCAGATTTATGACCTTGACCAATTTCTCCCATAACATTTTCAACTGGTACTTCACAATCTTCTAAGATTACAGCACGAGTTGATGAACCATGAATCCCCATTTTATTTTCTTCTTTGGAAGTTGAAATACCAGGAAAAGTTTTTTCTACCAAAAATGCAGTAAATTTTTCTCCATCTACTTTTGCATATACAATAAACAAATCAGCAAATCCAGCATTAGTAATAAATTGTTTTGAACCATTTAAAATATAGTGAGTTCCTGCTTCGTTTAATACAGCTTTAGTTTTTGCACCAAGTGCATCACTACCAAAACCAGTTTCAGTTAAGCCATAAGCACTAATCCATTCTCCTGATGATATTTTAGGTAAATATTTCTTTTTTTGTTCTTCAGTACCAAAAAATACTATTGGTAAAGTTCCTATTCCTGTATGAGCCATATAAGTTGTACCAAAAGAACCTTCATCCATTTGCTCTGCGACTCTTAAACCTGTTGATAAATCCATCCCCATTCCTTCATATTCTTCAGGAACTTCAATCATCAATAAACCCAATTCTCCAGCTTTTGCCATTAATTTAGGATTTAAAATCATTTTTGCTTCATCTGATTGGATTTCTTCTGCAACAGGATGAACTTCTTTATCTAAAAAATCTCTAGCTGTTTTTGCAAATTCCTCAATGTGGTCTTCAAATTTTTCAGGTGTCATAAATGATGGTACTTCTTTGTTTAATAATAAGAACTTTCCTGACATACTTCCTCCAATATTTATAATAAATAACAAACTTAAAAAAATGAATGAGTGTTCATTCATTATGTAAAATAACAATAAAGAAATAATTTGTCAAATAATTTAATAATTTTAAATATTTTTTAATAAAAATAATAGGTAACAACAGTAATAATTGTAAAAACAAAAAAAATTGAATATTTTTTAATAAAAAGCGTCTAATAACTTGATTTTAATAAACATTAGGGATATCATTGCTTTTTAAGTAATAATATTCAATTTTTTTTAGGAGGAAATGTGAGAATAGCTTTTTTTATGCTAATTATGTCATTATTTATAGTGGCATGTGGTAACGATGATGAAAACAAATGTGACCCTGCTTGTGCAGATTGGCAAACATGTAATGTTGACAAATGCGAAACAGCAACAGGAAAATGTGCAACAAAATCTGATTGTAAAACAGATGAAATCTGTAATGACCAACATAATTGTGTTGCAGATACAAAACCAGAATGTACAACAAATGCAGATTGTAAAGATTCTACAAAACCTACTTGCGATGCAGGTAAATGTGTAGCAGAAATTACTTGTACAGATAATGAAAAAAGATGTAATGGTGATAAAATTGAAACATGTACATCTAATTCATGGAATGTAACAGAAGATTGTACCACAAGCAACAAAACTTGTAATACTACAACTTTTGTATGTGAAGAAAATACACAAGAATGTACCCCTAGCGAAAGAAAATGTAATAATAATAAAGTGCAACTTTGTGGAACAAGTGGTAACTCTTGGACAACAATTCAAGATTGTACAGCAATTGGTAAAACTTGTAATGAAACTACTTTTGAGTGTGAAGGTGGAACTTCAAACCCTGCCCCTTTTCATCTTTTAGCTGAAACTGTTGAATTTCATGATAATGATACAGTAACAATTCCAACAAATGTTCATGGCTCTATTGCTTTATTTAGTAAGTATCCTCTTTTAGTTGGTATTTTAAATGATGAAGCAAGCCCTGTTACTATAAATAGTATGGTTTTAAGTTATGGTGATAGAGTAATGGAAGAAGAATTTACTTTACTAGAAGGTAATATAGGTGACAACAAATTAGAAATTAATGATGAGGTTATTCCTGCAAATGATAGATTAGATTTTAGAATAAAATTTTATCCAGTTGCATCTCATCTAAGAACAGCAACTTTAACCATTACCTACAATACAGACAAAACCTTTGTACTTCATTTAACTGGAGAAGGTGGAAGTGATGCTAACTTTTCTACTCCAACAAGAACAGTTATGGATAAAGTATTAGGTGGAGCAGACTTAGATGAAATGATTAGTGGATCTGTTACAGATGCTCAAGGTAATACATACTTTTATGGAAATGATAAAATGATAGCAGGAGCAGATGGATTTAATAATGATATTATTATTGGAAAAATCAAAGCAGATGGAAGCTTAGGCTGGTTAAAAGTATGGTATGGACCTAAACATGATTTAAGTATTGACCCAGGTCAAAATGGTGAAAGTGGAGGCTCTAGTAATTCTATAACTATGGATGCAGAGGGAAATATTTATGTTGTTGGAGTTACAACAAAAAGCTCTGGAAGTAATTATGCTGCTTTAATAATAAAACTAAATCCTGCTGATGGTTCAATTATTTGGCAAAAAGTATGGCGTCCTAAATTTGCTAGTAGTCAAATTGCTTGGCAAAGGGCTGATGCCTATGCAGTAGATGTTAAAGGTGATTTCGTATATGTTGCTGGTTCAACTCTAGATAATGCAGCAGTAATGTTTTTAGCATTAAATAAATCCGATGGTTCTCTTTATTTTAACAAAGCATTTGACTTAACTAACATGGAAAATGACAGAGCATTTTGTTTAAAAGTAGATAATAATGGTAATGCCTATATGGGTGGTTCTATGGGTGGAAGTGCAATGCTTATGAAGGTTAATTCAGTAAATACTCAAGACCCTCAGCTTGAATGGGTTAAATCAGTTGATGGCGGTGTTGGTACTAATATTAATTCTATGGATATAGATGAAGATGGAAAGGTTTATGCAGCTCTAGATGTTAGAGGAGCTCAAACATCATTTACATTTCTAAAATTTGATACAGATGGCTCTATTATTTGGGGGAATGAAAATGCAAGTACTGGACAAAAAAACAATGTATACACAATAAGATACCTAGGTGGTTCAGTATATGTTGGAGGAAGAGTTGGCATAGGTGAAATCAACGGAATAGTAGGTTATGATACTCAATTTGGTGACGGATATTTAATTAAAGCTAATAAAGATACTGGTGCGATGGATTGGTCTTTATTTTACTATTCTGGAAAAGGAACAGATGAAATTGCTGGTTATTTTTTAAAAGGTTTAGGTTTAGTTGCCAATAAATTATATGTAATTGGACACATGTGGTCAAAATCGGGTGATAGATACAATGGATATTGGTATGACGGTGTTCAACCATTAACTTCTTATGCTCCTAGCGTAACGGATACCGCTCTTCTTACTGGTAACGACTTAGTTGACCATATTGACCTTCCTGATGCCGAAGTTCAAGATGCTGACACCTATAATTCTTCAATGCAGTATATAGATGCTCCTATGGGAACTCTTAATAACAATGGAGACAAAAGGAAATTTACTTTCAGTAACTCTTCAGAAAAACACAATGGATATGGTCCAGATGATGATTTATCATATACTGTTTTAGAAATTCAATAATCATTTGTGAAAATATTTTCAATCATTAACAATTTAATTAATTTTTAGAGGATAATATGAAAATAGTAATAATTTTATCAATAGCATTTTTATCTTTTAATGTATTTGCTACAAATCCATTTACCTTAAAGATAAAAAGCCATGAATTTAAAAATGGTGAAACAAATAATATGCCATTTGAATTTCCAAACTCAACTATAGCATTATTTAGTAAACATGTTGAGTTATTCACAATTGCTAATAATAGTGATAAAGAATTAATCATAAATTCTATAGTGATTAAACATGATAAAGGTGTAATGAAAGAGGAGTTTCAAATACTTGATGGCTCATATCACCCTAAAAAACTTGAAGTTAAAGATTTAAAAATAGCACCCCAAAAAGGTTATTACTTTAACTTAAAGTTTTTCCCTATAGCATCTCATTTAAGAAAAGCTACTCTTATAATTACCTATAATAAAAATCAAAAATTTACTCTTAATTTAACAGGAAAAGGTGGAAGTAATGGAAATTTATCTACTCATACTAAAACCTTAATGGATAAAGTACTTGGTGGAGCTGATTTAGATGAAATGGTTAGTGGAGCTGTTGTTGCTAAAAACGGTAATACATATTTTTATGGTAATAATAAGATGATTGCTGGTGCTGATAGTTTTAATTTTGACTTATTCATGGGTGAAATTAAAGCAGATGGTAGCTTGGGATGGTTAAAAGTTTGGTATGGAAAACGACATGACTTAAGTATTGACCCCGGCCAAAATGGTGAAAGCGGTGGTAGTGCAAATTCTATAATTATAGATAAAGATGGTTACATATATTATGCAGGAGTAACAACTAAAAAGGGAGGAAGTAATTACGCAGCTCTTATCATAAAAGTTAATCCTAAAGATGGCTCTATTGTATGGGAGAAGGTGTGGCGTCCTGAATTTAGAAGTTCTCAAATTGCATGGCAAAGAGCAGATGCTTATTCTGTAGATGTTAAAGGTGATTTTGTTTTTGTTGCAGGTTCAACTTTGGATAATGCAACTGTAATGCTACTAACATTAAATAAAAAAGATGGTTCATTATATATGAATAAAGCTATAGATTTATATGCTGGTTATAACGATAGAGCATTTGCCATCAAAGTTGATGATAAATTCAACGCATATCTTGGTGGAAGTGCAAATGGAAGAGCATTTTTAATGAAAGTATCTAACATGAACACAAAAACTCCTAAAATTGTTTGGGCTAAAAAAATTGATGCAGGTGTAGGTTCAAATATAAATTCTCTTGATTTAGACAAAGAAGGCAATATTTATGCTTCTGTAGATGTAAGGGGTGCCCAAACTTCATTTGCCTACATAAAAGTAAATCCAGATGGAAAACTTTTATGGGGAAAAGAAAATGCCAGTCATGGGCAAAAAAATAATATTATGATAGTAAAAGTTTTAGGAAACTCTCTATATGCAGGTGGAAGAGTTGGTATCGGAAACATCAAAGGAGTTGTTGGTTATGACACTCAATTTGGTGATGGATATTTAGTTAACTCTGACTTAAAAACAGGTAAAGTAAATTGGAGTATGTTTTATTATTCTGGTAAACAATCAGATCAAATTGCAGGATATTATATAAAAGGTTTAGGATTAGTTGGAAAAAACTTATATGTAATAGGACACATGTGGAGTAAAAGAGGAGATAGATATAATGGATATTGGTATGATGGAGTTCAAGAATTAACCGATTATTCCCCTGTTATGAGTGATATTGACATTCCTGCAAAGGGCTCCACTGCTCATATGGACTTAAAAAAGGCAAAAGTTGAGGATGCCTCTTCATTAAGAAAATATATTGATGCTCCTATGGGTAAAACTGATGTTAATGGAGATAAAAGAAAATTTACTTATCAAGATTCAGATAAAAAGCATAAAGGGCGTGGTCCCGATAATGATTTATCATTTATTAAACTAGAATTAAAATAATTTTGCCTTTTCATAGCTTTATAAATAAATCTATTACAAGGATAATTTAGCCTTTAAAAGTCTAAATTATGATAAAAAAATCTAATAATATAGTTAACTAACAATCAAATACAAACTAAATCTTAAAAATCTTGACAAATTTATCATATATTGTTATTCTATCTCGACTATTTTGGAGGCTTTAGTTATGTATAAATTTATCGTATTATCATTATTAATTGTTGCTACTTCTGTATTTGCAAACAGAAGAACAGAAGTACTAGACGCGTTTGACGATATTGATCCTTGGGATTTTAATATTGAAGTTAATTATAAATATAATTATCAGGGTACAAAACTAAAAAGAGAGTACTATTGTAATGCTGATAATGTTCAAGATACTAACTGCCAATATGATAAAATGAAAAATAACGGCATTGTTAATGCAAACAACTTCAAATATAAAAAACAAGAACATATCATTACTCCTAAATTAAGATTTGGTTTATACAAAAATGTAGAACTAGACTTTGCATTACCTATTTATATTAGTTCAACAAGAACTTTAGATTTTGATTCAACAGCAAGAGATGCTGCATCAAAGGACAAAGCTGGTTTGCCTATTCCTAATCCATCTCATAATGGAGCAGGAAATACTTTCTGGAATCTAGAAAGAACAGGTGGACAAGACATCTTTTTTCCTTACAAATACGAAAAAATGAACGACAAATTTAATACTCAAGCAATGACAGATGATAATGGAGATGTTATCACAAATAGATATACTAATGACAACGAAGATTTCAATGCTCTTAATTACACTAGAGCAGGTCTTAAAACATTGGACATTGCATTGAAATGGGGAATACTAGATAACGATAGGGATAACACTGACCCATCTTGGGTTATTGGTATTAAATATAAAATTGCCCTTGGAAGCATAGACCAATATTCACAAAAAAAATTAAATGAAATTGAAAACAGAGAGCCTCCTACAGGAACACCATACACTAAAGCAGATGTCAAAAATATGCTAGAAGGTAAAATGGACTTATCTGATAATTCCATGAAAGATGGTGTTCATTGGTTAAGGCTTAGCACCTCATTAAGTAAAAGATATGCTTTTGTTTCTCCTGTATTTCAATTTTGGTATGAAAAACCATTTGTATTTGGTAATTCTATATTTAAATCAGACGCAAATAGAGAATACTATAAACCAGGTACAAAATTTGGTTTTACAGTTGCAACAGATTTTATTCCTTGGGAAAGATACACTAGAGATTCAGTTACAGATATGAAAAATATTTTAGCCCAATTTTCAGTATCCTTAGGTGCAGATTTTTCACATCACATGAAAGGGATGGAAATGTCTGAAATAAGTGATTACATTGGCCTTACCACTGTTGTAAACGACTATTCTACTTTGTCATTATTTTTAGACTTAAGCTTTATGCCTACAAAATATGTAAGAATAACAACTGGTGTTAATGCTGGCTACACAACAGACCACCTAATTACTGGCCAAAGTAAAGGCATTGACCATAATGATAATGACCAAATTGACAGTGATGAGTATGATCCAATGTATAAAGGTCATGAGATATTATTTAATTCTATAAATAGTATTGGCTCTAGAATATTAGCAACAGAAACTTTAAATATTAGTGCATATTTTAATTTTGCAATTCAATTTTAATCATTATCAAAGTGCTGTCTCTTATGATTACCTTTTCTCATATTCATTCTTAATTTTCTCAGAAATCTTCTTTCGAAAATAATAATTTTGCTTATGATTTTACAATCAATATTTAAGTTTTTTAATTCTGTTATCTTTTTTAATTGTAGATTTATAATCTTCTTTCTTATTTTAAGTTGATTTTCTATTCTATTTAATCTTTTAGCACAATTAACCCCCTTATTTCTTCTATGCATCATTGCTTTTCTTCTAATATTAAATATTTTTTTATCATATTTAAGAATTACAGATATAATTTTAGTTTTAGTTTTATTATCTAAATCAGAAAGTTTTTCTTTTAATCTTTCTATTTTTTTTTCCTGAACTTTTAAAAAGAAATTATCAATCTTTTTATCTTGTGAAAATAAGTTAGTTGAAAATAATAATATCGTAAATGATAATAATATCTTTTTAATTAACATAATGCCTCCAAACAATGTATATATATTAGACCATATTATTTTAAAAAAGTTAATAAAAAAATAAAATTTAAGTTTATAATACTTTAGACGATGAGCTTTATGTGTGTGTTATTGTTTCATTTAAACTATGAATTACATTTATAGACAAGGAGGTCAAAATGTTAGATTCAGTTAAAAATGATATGCTAAGAAGTAGTGAGCCTAGTATATCAAATCAATCAAAGAAAAGTAGTATTTCAGTTACTAAAAAAACAGAAGAGTCAGCTAATAGTAGTTTAGTTGTAATTACCCCTAAAAATGTTACTAATAAGCAAAAGGAAAGCATTTTTTGGGGACATTTTGATTTAAATCTATCTAAGTCAATAGAAGGAGAAAACTTTTCAAAAGCATCTTCAATATCTATGAGTTTAGACTTATTTTCTTATAGTAAAAACGGCTTATCAGATGAAAAAAAGCAAAATTTATCAGATATTTTCCAAGGTAAGGATTTTGAAGAATTAAAAGATTCATTTTTTTCACTAAATGGAAGTAATACTAGCATAGATAAATTTAGTAACGAAATAGATGATTTATTTAGCAATATTTCAGAAGTGTTAGATATGGACGAAAAATTATTTGAAGGAAGTAAAAAATTATTCAAATTTACTGCAATAATGTTTTCAAGTGGTTTACAAAATAATACTCAAGAAATAGAACAAAAAAACAATAAAGAAAATTATAATGATATAAAGAAAAATTTAATGACAGACACTCTCGCCACAACAGCAAAACTATATGGAATTATCGGAAATGTTGATAAAATGAAAGAAAAAATTAATGATGCAATGTCTTTAAAACCATCTGAAACAATAAAAGAATATCTTGATAATATAAATACTAAATACTCAATCCCTGATATTAAACATAAAGACGATTTATTTTCAACTTTAAACAATTTAAGTAAACTAGCAAATAAGTTTAATAAATATTTGTTTTAGTTAGCCTTTCATACAGCTTTTAAGCTGTTATTACAGGCATTTTTAAGCCTAAGTCTTAAAAATATGTATATGTTAAATAAATAAATTTAATTATCTCCTAATTAGTCTCACCTCCGTGTAATTAATCATATATATAAAAATCTAACTTATAGGTTTATGGAGGTGGTTCGGAGAAAAATAAAAATTAAACTCTGTATTTATCCCTTTGAAAATTTGGTAAATGAGCATAAGTCATTGCCAAAGCAAGAGCATCACTCGCATCGGGGTCCGCAATTTCTGGTAATTTAAGCAAAACTTTAACCATATTTTGCATTTGGGACTTATCAGCCCTTCCATAACCCGTAACTGATTTTTTAACCTCAAGAGGAGTAAATTGATATATAATTAACCCCCGTTGTTTTGCAAGTAAAATAGGAATACTCCTTGCATGAGCTAATTTAATTGTTGACTGAATATTTTTTGCATAAAAAATATTTTCTATAGACATAACTTCGGGTTTATATTCTGTAATAACATCACTAAGTTGATTATAAATCATCTCTAATTTGACAGATAGGGGCTCGTTTTTCATATAAACAGCACCATTTTCAAGATGAGTTAATTTATTACCTTTTTTTTCTATTAAACCATAACCTAAAGTTATAGAGCCAGGGTCAATGCCAAGTATTACCATTAATCAGCAATACACAAACTTATATCATTTGTATCTTGATGATAACCACTAGCACAATCAGAACAAGTATCTCCGGTGTAACCTTCATCACATGAGCATTCAACTACTCCAGCAACAACATTACAAACTGACTTGTTAGTAGCTGTACAGGGATTAGGAGTACAAGTTTCATCAATATCACATACTCCAGCATTATCGTGATAACCACTAGCACAATCAGAACAAGTATCTCCAGTGTAACCATCATCACATGAGCATTCAACTACTCCAGCAACAACATTACAAACTGACTTGTTAGTATCTGTACAACTATCCACTTCACATGTTTCATCTATTTCACATACTCCATTATCATCATGATAACCATCTATACAAACACAAGCATCATTAGCATCATTTGGCTCTAAATTTGCTGTAATATCACAATCTATAATACAATTACCATTATTATCTTCTGTATACCCACTGTTACATGAACATTCAACAACTCCACCTACAACAGAACAACTATTTTTAAATGCTTCTTGGCAACTATCTTGTTGACAAGTTTCATCTATTTCACATACTCCATTATTATCATGGTAACCATCTGCACACACATCACAAGTATCTCCAGTGTAACCATCATCACAAACACAAATCATTTCTCCAGTTTCTGTAAAATCACAAACTCCACTATTACAGTTAACATTATCACAACTTGGAGTTAATATTTCTAGGTTATAAGCATTAGTATCATATTCAACACCATCAACTCTTATAAAATACCAGCCTGAATTTAAAACATTAAAATGAATATGTTCATCATTAGTTTCTGAACTTGAATCAGCAATTAAAACACCTTCTGTATTATAGAGAACTAAATCCAAATCTCCTATAGGATCTGTAAAATACAAATTGATAAATAAATCTAATCCAGATGTTAAATATATTTTATAATAATCTCTATCTGTTGGACAAATTGTTAAATTATCATAAGTACCTACAGAAAGAATACTATCATTTCTATCAGCTTCAGCCATAGAATTATTGCTTTCAAACCTATCTTCTTGGCATTCTCCAACTATAGTTGCTACTTTTACTTTAGTATTATCATTTTCATTAAGCTCAACAATTGAATCATCTGCATCAACTTTGGATATAAAATAATAATTTCCTGTACTCAAGCCACTAGGTAATCTAACCTTAACCCTTTTTTCTATATTAGTTCCTAAATTAAAACTATTAATAAGCTCATTATATATCATAATATCTGTAGAGTCATCTAAAATAGGATCTGTAGATAAATATATTTTAAAATTCATAGCAGTTGTTAAATTTTTTGTAGATTCAGAATCAATTCTATATTTCAAAAATGTATTTTCATCTGTAGCCAAATTACTAGAAAGAATCTCTAACTTTTTATTAATAAAGTTAAATCCATCAACAATACCAGATAATTCCATAGAGTAAGTTTGAACACTTTCTCCAGAAGAAAATTTATATACTTTAAGAATATAAAAACCTGTTTCTTCAGCAGTATAGGTAATATCTTCATTATCACTTGAACTAGTAGAACTTGCTACACTACCTGAATAACTTGTATCATTTGGCTTATATAGTTTAATTTCGATATCCCCCTCATCATCAGTAAAATATACATTGACAGTAAATTCAGAATTCTTTTTTAGATATATCAAATAAACATCTTTATCATCTGAACACAACTTTAAATTACTATAGTTACCATTAGAAACAACCTTACCTAGTAAAGGATCCCATGAGTTAGGCTCAAGCAAATCTAATTCACATGAAGAGTTATAATTAACCATTAATTCTTTTGTATAAGCATTGTTATCTTCATTTGTTTCTGTGATTAAACCATAAGGATCTACTTTTATAATTAAATTATATGTTCCACTAGTTAAACTTTCCGTAAGAGTCATCGTTGCTTCAAAATCTTGTTTTTCTAAAAGCCCTAAAGAATTTGCATTCAAAAGACCAAGCATTACATCATCATTAGAAATCTCATTATCAGAAGATAAATAAACTCCAATTACAAAATTACCAGAATCATTATTTTTCAAATTTTCAACACTAAAGTTTAATGTAAATTCTTCATCGGTCATAATATTGTTAATAGTATCAGTATTTACATCTTTTAAAGACAAGTCTATCCCCACTCCGCCAACTTCTTCATAGGATACCTGTAAAGTATAATCTGTTTTAGACATTGTAGAGTAATCTTTTGGAAATACTTTTAAATAATATAAGCCTTCATCTTCATCAGTTAAAATGTTCTTTTCTATAGTTTCTCTGATTTCAGTTGAATCACTAACCATCACTTCTACAAGTTCATCATCTTCATTCATTTTATATAGCACTAAATCAATATCTTTATCGGAAAACCCTTGCTCTAGATCTATTCTAAATTTATGTGTTTTATTAAGAGTAAATTTATACCAATCGATATCTTGGTCGCATAAACCTGATGTAATATCACTAGTCAAATCAATTTCTTTAGCTAAATCACTAATATCATTAATTTCATAAATATCAGCATTACACCCTGAATCACTTCCTTTTACATTTATATTGTTTTCATAAACAAGAAAATTATTTGTTTCATCTGTTTCAGGAACAATTTTTGTATCATCACAATTAATAAATAATTTATAATCTCTATCTCCCATATTTTTAGGAATTGTAATCTCATAATCAGTAATATTTTGTTCTGTTCCACCTAAAATATTATAAATAGTATAACTTTCAAGTACAGAAAAATCATTATTTGGAGAAAATTCATTATCCGGTGAAAGATATGCTTTACAATAAAATGTTGCCGTATTAGTTGTACCTAAGTTTGATACTTTAAAATTAACATTTATTTTATTGTTTTCATTTAAATCTATACTTTCTTCTGATACATCTATATCAGATAAAGTAATATCATTATTATCACCCCTTGTGGTTACATCAAAACAATAATTTAAAATATTATTTTGCTCATCACATTCTCCAATTGTATTTGTTGCATCGGCTTTTATTAAAACACAATATCTATCTTCAGGTAAGTGATTTGGAATATCAAGTATTATCTCTTTAGTTAAAGTACCATTTGCAGATAATCTAGATACATTGTAGTTTTTCTTTAGATAATTATCATCATCTAAATCAACATTAGGATTTCCAGTATATATTTTAGTCACAAATGAAGCAACATTTTCACTTCCTACATTAGACATATTAAATTTAACAGTAAACGGAGAGCTTTCAAAAGCAGGTGTAGGAAGAATTTCTAAATTATCAACAAGAATATCTTTTGTACAACCACCACTAGAACCTCCAATAGTAATCTTTTCACTTGATAATAAATTATTAGAGTAATCTGCTTCTTCAATTGGCCTTTCTGTTTCATTTTCTTTAATGTAATTTATATCAACAAGAATATAGTAATCTCCTTCTTGGAAATCTTCTGTATCAGGAACTGCAACTCTATGTGTTTTTTCTATGGTTACAGCCCCAGCGATAGGATCAATTTCTCCCAAATCACCACCTTCAAAAGGTAATAAAATATCACTATCATCTAAACTTTCATCTGTTGATAATAGTACTCTAGCATTAGTTTTTAAAGCAGGGTGATTTCCTCTATTTTTAATAGAGTAGCTAACAGAAAGAGTTTTTCCTTTAGTAATATTAGTTAAAGGGTTTATTATTATATTGAATGGAACAAGATCAACTCCAGTAAGAGTTTTTCCTACTGTAATTTTTTCAGATTTATATATGTTGTTATTTTCATCGGATTCTTTCACATCATCTGTTGGATCTAAGATAAGAAATAAATAGTAGTTTCCTTCTTCAGGAATCGAAGTTTGAACAGAAATAGCTAAAGTATCTCCTGAAATTATTGAATCTGAAACGAAATCATATTTTAATATAATATCATCATTATCTTCAGCTCCTGTAGCATCAAGAGTTTCATTTTTAGATAATACTAATTTATATGAAAATGGTAAAGATGCGGTTTCACCTTGATTTATTATATTTGCATTTATTTTAAATTGATCATTTACAATAAAAAACTCTGGTAAATCAACAGAATCAAAAGCTAAATCAGGAGACTTACCAGTTGCACCTAATATTTCAACCTGAGAATTAATAACATTGGTATTATTTCCTTCATTTGATTCAATATAAAGGTTATCATAATCTACCTTTATAATAACCCAATAATTTTTAGGAGTTAAATCATTTGAAATAGTAAATGGAATTTCCTTCTCAATAGATTCAGCTTCTGCCAACGACTCTAAATCAACTACCCCAAGTTCATAGTCTGTTTTATCTAGCTTTTGATCCTCAGATAAAAATGCCTTTAATTTTACAGTTTCAGTTGTTGCTTCATTTCCTAAATTGGCGATTTTAATTGTAACATTACCCTCATCACCTTTATCATATACAATTTTATCTATCTGAGCAACTTGTACAACTAAATCTACTTTAGATTTAGCAACAATAGTAAGTTCTTGGCTATATGTTTCATCAGGAGTTTTCTCATCTGAAACATAATCATTGTCTTGCATAATAACTTTTGCAGTATAAATACCTTGTTTTTTATATAAGTGCGTTTTTTCTAGTTTAGTACTAGTTTCTGATTTAGTTCCATCACCAAAATCCCAAATAAACTTATAAGGGACATCTCCCTTTATTGAATTTTCATCAATAATAAAAACAATTTCAAGAGGATTAGCGTCTGATGCATATCCTGATGTACCTAGAGAGTCTAGAATAAACTCAGGCTTTTCTTTCCCATGACTTCCATTATCAGTTGAACTACTTGTACAACTAGAAGCTATAATCATTAAAAATAGTGTCAAAAAAAATATAATTCCTTTCATGTATACTCCCAAACATTTAATTTATAATATTAAAAGACTTCATAGTTTTTGTCAAGTTTTCTAATGATTTTTTATGTAATTCACGGCATTTCTTTAACTATAGACAATTAAACATTATTAAGCAAAGTAAGATAAAGAATAGTGTAACTAGTAAATAAATTAACTAACAGCCTGCTTTTGAACATCTGCTTTATCAAATGCTTTTCTATCCATTTCTTCAATCTCTGCCATCTTTCTTAAAATAGGCTTGATATTATACCTTAGATGATGAGTATATTCTTCTTTAATTAACTGATAACCAACTCTTGTTGTGGCATTTACAACTAGTGGAGCCATTAGGTTTATATTTATTTGCCCATTACTTCTAGAATTTATGGAAACAATGGATAAAATATTAATTTCATTTGCTTCTTTTATTGATAATGATTCTATTTCCTTATTTGTTAAATTAACACTATAATCCTTTTTAAAAATAAAAGGGTCTGTCACAACAAAACATAATTCAGGTTCTTGAACAGATTGTAACCATGCAAAAAAAGCACTATCCTCTGCCTCAATAATGAAATATGATTTAGATGCTGGAAACCCTAATATAGCTCCAGGAAAATGAATTAAATCAGAATCTTTAATTTCTATTTCTCCAAATCTTACCGTTGATACCCTCATAACACCTCCTAAAAATCAGGTAAATCTTTTAATTCCTTTTCTAAGTCGGCAAGATCTGATAAAGAGGTTGATTCTAGATTTGCTGCAACAATTCTCTTGTATAGCTCCTCTCGATATATAGTCATATCTTCTGGAGCTTCAATACTAATTTTAACAACCTTTCCTCTAACCTCTTGAACAATAATTAATATATCATTGCCGATACGGATGGACTCTCCTGGTTTTCGGCTTAATGTAAGCATAAGGTCCTCCTACCCATATTATCGTCAATGGTTAATAAAACTAAAATATTATTTTTGTATTAAATTCTAATTTATTGTTATCTTTAAAACTAGAATCATATTTAAAATATTTTATATTCATATAATTTAATAAATAGCTCTTTAAAAAGCTATTATAAGAATAATTATTCTTATCTAGTTTAGATATTTTCAATAATTCTTCTGATATATTTTTAAAATCGGATATTTCAATCTTCTGATATAAGTTGTTATTCTCTTTTAATTTTATATCGCTTAACAATTTTATATTATTGGAAAACAATAAATTTTTATCTATTATTTTTATATAAACAACTTTTCTATTCATAAGACCATAATGATATTCAAGTAATTCATTTTTAATTATTTTCGCAGATGGAGATATTGTTTTTAGAAAATCTTTAAATGATTTTTTGCCTATATATTTTGCAAGATAAACTTTTGATTTAAAATCATTACTTACAACTGAATATATATTGATATTTTTATTTTTAAGAAACGGAGAAATTCTAAATTTCCCTCTACTATCAAATAGTGTAATTTTAAATTTTTTATCTATTATTTTTAATTTTTTCATATTATTTTCTTCATTTTTTAAACTTATTATTCCATTTTCCTCAAAAAGTGTTTGAGTTAAATTAAATTGAACAATTATTGATTCAAAGTTAGAAAAATCTTTTAAATTCGTAAACCAATAATTATTTAAATAAGGAGTCCCTTTTATTTTTTTTAAATTTATATAAATAAAATTCTTATATTTATTCTTTAAGGTAATATCTGTATTAGAATTATTTTTATTTTCAAAAAACGCTTTTAAATACTTTAAATTATTACTTAAATATAAATAATCATTATCTAACACTAATTGAATTTTTTGATACTTATAGATTTTCTTTCCTAAAAACATTGTAGATTCAAGTTTATCAAAGTCAATATTTATTAATGTTGCAACTTGTGATTTTTCTAACTTTATTTTAGCTATAAAATTTTCCTTCTCAATGTTAATTAAATAAAAATCCATTGATCCATTTGGTAATTTTTCAATATTTTTAAAATTCAATATTTTATTATCTGAATCTATTTTTTTTATATCATCAAATAATCTAACATACAGCTTACTATACTTAAAAGTACTCCAATTTTTTGATTTATTAACTTTATTAAAAACTTTATTATTATTCATATTTTTATAAAAAGAATTTAAATTATTTACATGAATATGAATCATTTTCTCATAAGAAAAAGAAACAACGGGTAGAAAAAACAAAACTATCAATAATTTTAATAATTGTACAGAATTAGATACAGGTGTTATTTTCATATTTTACCTCTAAGATTTCTTATCATTAAACACATCTTCTATTGTTTTATTAAGATCTTTATTTATTGGATTTAAGCCTTCTTTCGCCTTTTTAATTTCATCTTGTAAATCTGTAACAACATTTATTTTGTCTAGATCAGTATCTTTCATTTCCTCATATATTGTCTTTTTTATTTCAGAACTAGTATCTTTAAAGCTCTTTAAGCCTTTACCAAAGGATTTAGCTAAACTAGGAAATTTATCTGGCCCAATAAAAATAAATGCAATAAGTAATATAATTATTAATTCTCCACCCCCAATACCAAACATCAATTCTCCTTTTTTATATTTTTAGTTTGCCAAGGATATTTTACTCTAGTGTGTGAATTACTTTTTAATGTGTTGATTAAAGTTACAATAATTTTTCTCAGTTCTGTAAGTGTTAAACCTGATTGATTTAATTGATTGAATAATAATTTACTAAATACTATCCTTGTAATAAGTGTTTCAATATCCTGTTGAGTTGGTTCAATTAAAGTTCTTGACGCAGCTTCAACAGCATCAACAATCATTAAAATTGCAGTTTCTTTACTGTCTGGTTTTCTTCCAGGATATCTAAAATCTTCAATATCAATAGTATCACCTTCTACAGATGCAGCCTTTTCATAGAAATACTCCAAAATAGTTGTCCCATGATGCTTATCAATAAATTGAGAGATATATTCCGGAAGCATATATTCTTCTGCCATTTTCATGCCATCAGTAACATGTAATTTAATCATTCTTGCTGATTCTGTTGGAGACAGTGCGTTATGAGGATTTTCCCCATCTTGATTTTCAATAAAATATTCAGGATGTTTTGTTTTACCAATATCATGAAAATATGCTCCAGCTCTACAGAGCATTCCATTAGCACCAATTTCATTTGCAACAGTTTCTGCCATGTTAGCCATAGCTAAACTATGTTGCCATGTACCAGAAGCCTTTTCTCTAATTATTTTTAAAAGGGGATGTTCTAAATCTAAATAGTTTAAAATATCATATTTTTTAAAAAAAGGACTATAAACCTTTAATAATTGTATTGTTATATATAATACAGGCAGAGCAATTAAACTCCAAGAAATATTGATTAAATCTGTGTAAATAGGTATATAAAAAAAGAAATCAAAAATTGATACAATTAAAACCAATAAAAAACTACCAAGAATGAAAGGAAAAACATAATCAAGTTCCTTTTCATCTTTTTTATATAAAAATAATGAAAATCCTCCCGAAACGACAAAAGAAAACAGTATAATAGGATTAAAACTATAAATGATAGAAATAATAAATGCTAAAGTAATATTTAAAGCTCTAACAAAATTTTTCTCAAAGAAAACCATCATTAAACCTAACATTCCAATAAACGGAAAGCTATATATTGATATAGATGAATATGTTGTTGTAAATTTTGTAAAAACTGAAATCGATAAAATAATAAACAATAATATTAATTTTTTATTTTTTGTTAACATATTTACAAAACTTAAAAAGAAAATTAGTATTATTGATATAAGAAAAGTATATACAACAAACTCAAGAATAGGCTCTTTAAAAAATATTTTTAACGAATCTATATGATGTTTAGTTATTATTTCTCCCTCTTTAAGCCAAAACAATTCATTTCTGGTTGCTTTTGCAGAAAAAGAAGATTTTAAGCCTGAAAATGGAGGTGTTAATAAATTTATTGGAGAAACATCTCCCACCTTAAAATCAGTTAGTTTATATATAATATTGTCTGAGATATTAATAAAAGAAATAATCATTCCAAAAAGAATTGATATGATTATATTAAATTTAATATCCTTTTTTTGTTTATATTCCAAAATTAAAGGTCCCAAAATACCAAACTATTTTAAAATAATTATTGCAAATTGTCAATATATTAAAAAATATATAAACTTTTATGTATTCTAAAATAATATTAAGTTAATAAATCTTATTTAAATCAAAATTAACTCGCCCATTTTATGGGTGGAGAAAATATAAATAACTATCTATCTTAATCAGGAATATTATCATCTTCTTTAAAATCACTTTTGTTTAATTGAAATGAATTATCAGTAAGTTTAGTTAGCTCTTCTTTAGTTTCATCTTGCATATCAACCATTTTCATAATTCTAATAACTGCCTTTATTGCAGAACCAAGCCCTGCAAACAAAAATAATATAAAAAGCCATGGCTCAGTATCAAATTTTTTATCCAACCACCAACCTAAAAACATACCTAATCCAATTGAAAGAGCAATTTCAATTCCAACTGAACTAGCAAACAATGCTTCTTTTTCTATTTTCATGATTTATTCCTTTTCTATATTATATTTAGAAATTCTATACCTAAAAGATCTAAAAGTAATTCCTAATAACTTTGCAGCCTCTTGTTTTTTTCCATTAGTTTCCTCTAATGCTAATTTTATATATTTCTTCTCTAAGTTTTCTACAATTTTATCTAACTCTATAGGAAAAATAATCTCATCATTATTTATTTGTGTAGTTATATCACTTTTAATATCTTCAAAATCATTAATATTCTCATTTCCTATATACTTAGTAGTTAAATACTCATTTGTTTCAAGAGTAATTAATTTTTCAATAAGATTTTCCAATTCTCTAATATTTCCAGGCCAATTATAATTAAGTAAATATTTCCTTAATTCTGTAGTAATTCCCTTTATGTTTACTCCAAATTTATTTGTAAATTTTTTTATGAAGAAATCAGTTAAAGGAATAATATCTTCTTTTCTTTCTCTAAGTGGAGGAAGAGCAATATTAATTACATTTAACCTATAAAACAAATCCGCTCTAAATTTGTTCTCATCTATCTCTTTTCTTAATTCTCTATTTGTTGCAGAAATAATTCTAACATTAACTTTAGTTTCAAAATTAGAGCCAACTTTTTTTACATACTGATTCTGTAAAACTCTTAATAATTTAGGCTGTACTTGTAATGGCAACTCTCCTATCTCATCAAGAAATACAGTTCCATTATTTGCAGCAATAAATATTCCATCTTTATTTTTATTTGCACCAGTAAAAGCACCTTTATCATAACCAAATAACTCTGATTCAATTAAGTTTTCGGGCAATGCGGAACAGTTTAATGGTAAAAAAGATTTATCACTTCTATCACTAAATTCATGAATTAACTTTGCTATTAATTCTTTTCCCGTACCACTTTCTCCTGTAATTAATACACTTACATTAGATTTAGCTACTTTTTTAGACATTTTTATTATTTCTTTTATTTTATTAGAAACACCTATAATGTAATCAACCTCATTACTCTCATCTATTTCAGTTTCTTTTATATTATTTAATAATAAATTTTTCCTTATAGCTCTCTCGGTTATTATATTTAATGTATCTAAATTAACTGGTTTAATGATATAATCGTATATTCCTTGTTTTGTTGCTTCATAAGCCGTCTCTTTAGATGCATAAGCCGTAATTAGAATAACTTGTATACTATCATTAAACTTTTTAGTAAAAGATAATATATCTAATCCTGATTTTTTATTTCCCAGCCTTAAATCCGTAATAATTACTTGTAACTCATTGGTTTTAATGATATTTATTGCTTTATCATAGCTGTCTGCGGTATAAACATTATAGTCAAAAGATTCAAAAAATATAGAAAAGGTATCAAGAATTGATTCTTCATCATCAATAATCAAGAGATTCTTATTCATCATATTCCTCCATATTTATTTTGGGAAGATTAATTATAAACTCAGAGCCTTCACCCAATTTAGAATTTATATTAATTCTACCATGATGTAAAGAAATAAATTTATTAACCAACGATAGGCCTAAACCAGTACCTGTTTTTTTAGTTGTAAAAAATGGTTCAAATATATTTTTTATTATTTCTTTTTCAATACCAACTCCATTATCTTTTATAATAATTATATACTCACTTCGACTTTCTAATAATTCTATTATTATTTGCTTGTTTTCATTTTCAATTGCTTCAAACCCATTTTTGATTAAGTTTATAAAAACTTGTTTTAATTTATTTTTATCTCCATTAATTAGAATCTCTTCTAAATCATTAAGCTTAATTATTAAATCTTCACCATTTTTAAATTCATATAACTCACTTATTTCATTTAAGACCAATAGTAAATCTAATTTTTCAATATTTAATTTATCAATTTTTGCATAATCTAAAAAATCAGCTATAAGTAGGTCCAATCTATTAATTTCTTTTAAACCAATATTTGTTAATTTTTTAATTTTATCAGGATTTTTATCTATAAATCTTGGAATTATTTGCAAAGATGCAGATATTGATGCAAGAGGATTTCTGATTTCATGAGCAATTGAAGCAGATATTTTACCTAGATAAACTAACTTTTCTTGATTTCTGATTATTTCTTTTAATTTTAGCTCTTCAGTGATATCTTTAAAAATAATCAAAACTCCCTTTATATCGCTTTCTTCATCAATTAAATCAGTTATTGTTATTCCTAATATTCTATCCTTATAATTTATTTCTCGTTTTTGATTTATTTCAAAATTTATCAAATCACTAAACAAATCATTAATTTTTAAATCTTTATATTCAGAGATATTTAAAACTTCTAATCCTTTAACATTTATGAAAATAACATTATAGTCTCTATCAAGTACAATAATACCACTATACATTTTATCTATAACAGTATTTTTAATTTGCTTCTCAATATTTAACTCTATTTCTCTTCTATATATTAATTCATCTTTTTTGGCTAAAGATTCTGTTAAAATAGAAATAATTGTTGCATAGGAAAAGTAGGTTATAATGTTATAAATAGAATTTTTTAATAAAAAGCTATAATCTATAGTTAATATTTCTAAACTCATCATTATGTAATAAACAGTAACAGTCAAAATAGTAGAAGATATTGCTGCAATAAAAGCCCCTGCCCTAAATAAAACAATAGAGGCATTTGTAATACTTAATAGATATAAAAATGTAATTAAAAAATTTGTTTTTTGAATTAAAAATATTATTCCTGTTGTTAAAATCAAATCTATAAAAACTTGTAAATATAATAAAAAGATTTTTCGTTCATGATATCTAATAAGTAATACAAATAAAATAGATACAGTAATAGTAAACAATATAAAAGAAATTTTTATAGCTATAAGATTATTATCTTTAGTTTCTGTTGAAATAAAATCAAAGATAAAGATTATAATTATAAAAATTATTCTTAAAAATGTTTGAATTGTTAATTTTTCAAGAGAAAAAAAATTATTAATTTGTCTTAAGTTCATCAAAAGCAATTCCCATTTTCTTAGACAACATTTGTTTTAATTCTAATGGCTCTGGACTTTTATTTAATATTTCATCTAGGCTAACAAGTTTATTTTTATATAAATTATATAAAGTTTGATTTAAAGTTATCATTCCTGAAATATTTTGACCTGTCTGCATAGAACTATAAACTTGAGACATTTTATTTTCTCTAATTTGATGCCTAATTCCAGTATTTGGAATTAATACTTCTGTTGCAACAATTCTACCATTCCCATCTTCCTTAGGCATTAACAACTGAGTTACTATTCCTTCAAGAACAAATGACAACTGAGAACGAATTTGGTCATGCCTATCTGCAGGAAACATATCAACAACTCTTGTTATTGTTTGAACAGCAGAATTTGTATGAAGGGTAGCAAGACACAAGTGACCTGTTTCTGAAATTTCCAATGCAGCTTCAATAGTTTCTCTATCTCTAATTTCACCAATAAGAACAACATCAGGGTCTTGCCTTAAAATATATTTTAAGGCTTTGTCATAACTAAAAGTATCAGAACCGATTTCTCTTTGATTTATAATTGACATTTTATGTGAATGAACAAATTCTATTGGGTCTTCAAGAGTTAATATATGTGAAGAAGTTTCTCTATTTATTTTGTCTATCATGGCGGCTAAAGTAGTTGATTTACCACTACCTGTAGGACCAGTAACAAGAACTAATCCTCTTGGCCTTGCAGCTAACTCAGAAAGAATATCAGGAAGTCCAAGCTCCTCAAATGATTTAATTGTTGTTGGAATTAACCTAAAAGCAGCTGCAATCGTTCCCCTTTGATTATATATATTTGCCCTAAATCTACTTAATCCTTTAATCGTAAAAGATAAATCTAATTCTTTTTCTTCTTCAAATTTATGTTTTTGAGCATCATTTAATATAGAATAAGCCAATCTTTGAGTTTCAATATGTGTTAAAGGTGGTAACTTTAATGGTACAAGAGAGCCATTAATTCTATATTGGGGTGGTGAATTTACAGTAATGTGTAAATCACTCGCTCCATTTTCAACCATAACTTTCAATAACTGTTGTAAACTAGTTCTTTCCGCCATTATATCTCCTTATTAATCTGCTGCTGAAACTCTTAATACTTCAGAAACACTAGTTACACCCTCAAGTAATTTATTTAACGCAGAGGCTCTCATTGATTTAAATCCCGCCTCTTCAATAGCAATTTGCTTTAACTCTGTTGATGAAACACCATTTAGAATAGCCTCTTTAATTACTTCTACCATAGGCATTACTTCATAAATACCTACCCTTCCTTTAAATCCAGTATTGTTACACTTACTACAACCTTTACCTTTTTTTACTTTTCTAACATCTGCCATTTCAGGACTAAGCCCCATTTCAATAAGTTGCTCTTTGGTTACATCAGGGTCTTGTGCAGCACAATTTGAACAAATTCTCCTTGCAAGCCTTTGAGCTACAACTAAGTTTAAAGATGCTGTTACAAGAAATGATTCAATACCCATATTCAATAAACGAGTAACTGTTGATGGAGCATCATTTGTATGCAAAGTAGATAAAACCATATGACCAGTCAAAGCAGCTTTAATTGCAATTTCACCTGTTTCAAAATCTCTTATCTCACCAACAAGAATAATATCTGGATCTTGCCTAAGAAAAGACCTTAATGATGCAGCAAAAGTCAAACCAACATCTTCATTCATGTTAACCTGATTAACACCATCAAGGTTAAACTCAACTGGGTCTTCTGCAGTACTAATATTAACATCAACTTTATTTAATGAACTTAAAGCAGAGTATAAGGTATTAGTTTTTCCACTACCCGTTGGCCCCGTAACAAGAACCATTCCAAAAGGTTTATTAATCGCATCAAGAAACATTTCAAATTGAAATTGCTCAAAACCAAGTTTAGTCATATCTAATCTAAGATTTTCTTTATCTAATAAACGAAGAACTATCTTCTCTCCAAATAAAGTAGGAAGAACCGATACACGGTAATCCATATCTTTTCCATTTGGTAGTTTTAATTTAATACGACCATCTTGTGGAATTCTTCTTTCTGCAATATCAAGAGCGGCCATAATTTTTATTCTTGAAGTAATGGCATTTTTTAATTTCTTAGGAGGCCTTAGAACTTCTTGTAAGACTCCGTCAATTCTATATCTAACTCTATATGATTTTTCATAAGGCTCAATATGGATATCAGACGCTCCTTTTACGATAGCATCCGTTAAAACTTTATTTACAAGTTTAACAACAGGTGCCTCATTACCAGCTTGTATTGAAAACTCTTCATCATCATCTTCACCACTATCAAAATCAATATCGTCCATATTTAAATCATCAAACATTGAACCTAAGCTATCTTGTTGACCATAAAAGCCATCAATTGCCTCATTTATAACTCTTGCACTTGCAACAGTTGGACTTATTTTCAAGCCATTCGTCATATATCCCAAAGCATCTTTAGCACTTAAATTTGAAGGATCTGCCATTGCAACAATAAGAGTTTGGCCAGATCTTGATACTGGTATTAATTGATTCTCTCTACAAAACTTTTCTTCAACACCAATTTCTCTTAAGTCTTCATCTATTTCAAAATTTTCTAAAGGAAAAACTTGCATTCCATATTTTTTAGCAACAAATTTAACCATTTCGTCTTCATTAACACTACCCATTTTTATTAATGCAGCCGTAACAGATTCTCCTGTTTTACTGCTTTCACTTTTAGCTTTTTGAAATTGTTGCATTGTAATTTTATTACTTCTTAAAAGTATTTCACCCATACGATCTTTTACCATTTAGTTTGCTCCCTAAAAATAATAACACGAAAGTCTAGCACTTAATAAGTAATATTGTCAAATAAAATACTGTAAATTTAATAATTATCAATAAGATTTTATTTTTGGGTAATTATTTTTTAGGATTTAATATATAGTTTGGATCTCCGCCTTGAATGGCAATAGATTTTCCTGCTTTATTTAATAACATTTCCATATCATAAACGAATGCCTCTCTTGAATATTCTGGAGGAACATGTTCTTTAGTATCCATTCTAATTGCATCTGTTGGACATGCTTCTACACATAAACCACAAAATACACATCTTAATTCATCAATAACAAAAACTTTAGCCTTTTTCTCTATATTTTTGTCATCAGTTTCTTCTGATTCAATATAGATACATTCTGCAGGACAAGCAGTTGCACACATCATACATGCAACACATCTAAGACTACCATCTTCTCTTTCCATTAATCTGTGACGACCCCTAAAAATCTCAGGATATTCTTGTTTTTCTTCTGGATATTGAAGAGTTGGAATATATTTTCTTTTTCTAATATTCCCAAAGAAGTGTTTCAAAGAAACTCCAACCCCCTTCATGATTTCAGGATAATAGATTTTTTCCCAAAATGTATATTTATGTTTTGAAATTACCTTTCCTTTTTTAGTCATTGTAACCCCTTATTTAATAAAAGTAAGAACAATCGCAGTAATTGCCATATTTAATAATGCAGCAGGAAAAAGCATCTTCCAACCTAAATTTATAACCTGGTCATATCTAAATCTTGGAAGAGTCCATCTAATTACTAAATGAAACCATGCTACAAATATAACTTTTCCAAAGAATGTAAACAATTGAATCATCGCAACTAATGTCGCATTTATTTCAAGATTATGACCAAAAAAGTGAAAACCATCACTATATAAATATGGCAAATGATATCCACCTAGAAACATGGTAGTAAACATCATGGAAAATATAATTACTTCAATATATTCACCAAATAAAAATGCCCCCATTTTCATACTTCCATATTCTGTAAAGAAACCCGCAACCAATTCTGATTCAGCTTCAGGAACATCAAATGGAGCTCTTTTGGTTTCTGCTGTAGCAGCCGCAAAGTATAAAAACAATGCAAAAGGCTGTAAAAACAAACCCCATTTAGGTAAGAAACCAAATAGTAAGTCTGGGGTTCCATTTGCATTTAATGCTTGTTGTCCTTGAACAATTTCACCTAAATTCAGTGTACCAAATATTAAAAATATTCCCATTAAGCTTAATCCTAATGCGACTTCATAAGAAATCATTTGAGAAGTAGCCCTAATACCACCAAGTAATGAAAACTTACTATTTGAAGACCAACCAGCCAAAGCAATACCATAAACACCAAGTGAAGCAAAAGCAAAAGCAAACAATACGCCTGGTCCAAAATCAGTAATTTGAAAACTCAATCCACCAGCAGTTGTACCACCAAAAGGTATAACGGCTAATATAACCAAACCAGGAGAGAATGCCAAAATGGGAGATATTGTATGTATAAACTTATTACCTTTTTTAACGGCAAAATCTTCTTTAAAAATCATTTTTAAAGCATCTGCAATAACATGAACAATACCTATCAACCTAATCTTGCCAGTAACATTCCATACTTCAGAACTAAACAGCGGTGCTCTATTAGGGCCAAGGCGGTCCTGAATCATACTACTTTCTCTTCTATCGGTAATAGTTAAAAGAGCTGCCATTGCCATGGTAAAACCAACTATAATAACTATTTTTAAAAGAGCCCAAAGAATAATTGTAATCATAATTATAATCCTTCAATAATTAAACCGTTTTTACCAAGTGAACTATATTTAAAGTCTTCAAAAGGCTTTAATTCTTTTTTCATCAAATTCATAATATCAAAAATGGAGTTTAATCTCAAATCAAAACCAGCTAATTTGGATATTCCACTAATTAATTTATATATTTCTTGCAAATCATCTCTATCACTTTCTATTTGTACAACACCATTTACACTTGGCTTATATGTTTTATTATTTATCATAGGGAAAAATCTTTGCATTCTAGAATCTTCATTTATAAAAGTTCCAGTTTGTTCTGCAATAGACTTATTAGGAATAATTATAGATGCTAAATCCGTTATTTTATTTTTATTTGTGGCAAAAACAACAAAATTTTTGATGTTTTTGAATTTACTTTCATCAAATTGCTCAATTAACTCCGAACCAAATTGAATTAGTAATTCATATTTAGATATATCATCTAATAAATCACTTTTAGTATCACCAATTACTAGACTAACACCTTTTCTATTTGGATTTTTATCAGCTCTAATTAATAAATCATCAGAATTACCATCTTTTTTATTTCCCATATAGAAATTTTTGATATTAAAATACTTTGAAAAGAAATATTTTATTGCAAATGCATTCTCTGTAGAATTATGAGCATTTATAACTATTGCAACTTTATTTTCTTTCTTTTTATAAGAATCTAATAATTCTAATAAAGAATTTAATGCTTCTTCGTAAGTTTTTTCATCTTTATTTACTCGTGCATTTAAAACTCTATTATCATTTATTTCATTTTTTATTGTTCTACCAAAATCACACATCCACCATTTATTTACATCTTTATTTTCTCTAGGTTTAATTCTATATACATCATTAGCCTCATACTCTATTGTAATATTACAGCCTTTAGAACAACCAGTGCAAATAGAATTTGTTTTAGTTAAGAACCACTCACGCTTTTTAAATCTAAAATCTCTTGAAGTCAATGCTCCAACAGGACAAATATCAACAGTACACATAGAATAATCATTATCAAGAGTTTTACCAGGAAACACCCCTATTTCGGAATGATTTCCTCTGTTTGAAATAACCATTTCATTTGTTTTAGTTACTTCATTAGTGAACCTAACACATCTTGAACATAAAATACATCTTTCACTATCAAGTATAACATTTTTACCTATAGGAGTAGCTTTATTTTTCTTAACTTTCTCAAACTCCTGCCTTGATTCATAATGTCCATATTCCATATAGTGATTTTGTAAAGAACATTCTCCTGCTTGGTCACAAATTGGACAATCAATAGGATGATTTAAAAGTAAGAACTCTAAAACTCCTTTTCTAATTTTTTTAACATTAGTACTTTCTGTATCAATTTCCATTCCATCACCAACCATAGTATGACATGCAGGTAATGGATTACGAAATTTTCTACCATTTTGCTCTACTTCAACAAGGCACATTCTACAATTTGCAGCAACAGAAAGACCTTCATGATAGCAAAAAACAGGAATATCTACTCCAATTTGCTTTGCAGCTTCAAGTATTGTTGTTCCATTTTCAACAGTTAACTCTTGTCCATTTATTTTTATTGTAGGCATTTACAACCCCTTAAATAATAATTTATCTATCTAACTCACCTGCAATCATATTAATACTTCCAAAGATAGGAATAATATCCGCAATAGTGTTACCCTTAATCATAGCTGATAATGCTTGTGTATTATAAAAACAAGGTGGTTTTAACCTTACTCTGTATGGTTTACCTGTTCCATCTGATACTATGTAATATCCAAGTTCTCCATTTCCTGCCTCAGTAAAGGAATATATCTCACCCGCAGGAACTTTAACACCTTCTATAACTAATTTAAAGTTAGTCATCATTCCCTCTATTGAGTTATAAACTTTAGTTTTTTTAGGCATAGTAACTCGTGGGTCATCAACAGAAATTGGCCCTTTGGGAATTAATTCAAGTGCTTGCTTAACAATACTAATAGATTGACGCATTTCCTCTTCTCTTACAAGATATCTGTCATAGGTATCGCCATGTTTACCAACAGGAACTTCAAATTCGAGTTCATCATAAACAAAATAAGGATGATCTCTTCTTACATCATAATCAAAGCCACTTGCTCTTCCAACTGGTCCAGTTATATTCCATGCGATAGCATCTTCCCTACTTAAAATACCTGTATTCCTCCATCTATCCATAAAAATTCTATTTCTAGTTACCATAGTATCAACATCTTTTAGAATTTCTTCAATATCAGTAAATATTTTTAATGTTTCTTCTTTAAAACCTTCAGGTAAGTCATTTCTTAATCCACCAATTCTTGAATAATTTACAGTTAATCTTGCACCTGTAACTTTCTCAATTAGGGCATAAAGGTATTCCCTTGCTTTCATGTAATATAGAAAAGGAGTAAAACCTCCATTTTCCATCATAACAGCAGCATTACATGTTAAATGATCTGAAATCCTTGAGATTTCTCCCATTATAACCCTAATAAATTTTGTTCTTCTTGGAATATCAATGCCTAATAATTTTTCTACAGCTAAAGTATATCCAAAATTATTTAATAATGGAGAAACATAATTTAATCTATCAGTATAAGGAATTACTTGTTTATATGTTTTATACTCTGCAGATTTCTCAAATCCTCTATGAAGATAACCAATTTCAAGTTTACTATTAATAACCTTTTCCCCATCTACATCAACTTGAATATTTACAACACCATGCATTGCGGGATGAGAAGGCCCCATATTGATATGCATAGTCGAAGTATCTAAATCTCCTGCATTTCTATTTGTAATTTTATTTTCTGTCATCTTTTCCTCTTAATTTAAAGGGCCAACAATAGGCTGTCTTTTAGTAATAGGATAATCTTTTCTTAATGGATGTCCTTCAAATTCTTCATACATTAATATTCTTGTTAAATCAGGATGATCATTAAACTTAACTCCATACATATCATAAACTTCTCTTTCTGGCCAATTTGCATTTTTCCAAATAGAAGTTAAAGAATCAATAAAAGGCTCTTCTTCAGAAACAGGAGCTTTTATTCTAATTCTATATTTATTTTCAGTAGAATAAAAGTGATAAACCATCATAAATCGTTCCGTTTCTTGAGGATAATCTACACATGTTAAATCAACCAGCATATCTATCATTAACTGCCTATTATCCTTTAAAAAAGAGCATACTTTTAGTAATGCCTCTTTTTTAATAATGACGGTTTCATTTCCTACATAACTATGAGAATCAATAATATCATCAGGAAACTTTCTTAAAACTTTATCTAATACAATTTTACTCATTTTCTCCTCCTGGCTTATTATTTTTACCTAAATCAGGATAAGATTTTCTACTTTGATATTTTTCATGTTGTATTTTATCTTGTAACTTAATAATTGCATCCATAATCGCCTCAGGTCTAGGCGGACAACCAGGAATATAAACATCAACAGGAATAACAGTATCTATCCCCTGAACAGTAGCATAATTATTATAAAAACCACCACTACTTGCACAAGCACCAAAGGAAATTACCCATTTAGGATCAGACATTTGGTCATAAACATTTTTTAGTATAGGTAATTGTTTATGTGATATTGTTCCTACTACAAATAATAAATCTGCTTGACGAGGAGAAAATCTTGGATATTCTGCTCCAAATCTAGCAGCATCATAATGAGGGCCATAAACAGACATAAACTCCATACCACAGCATGCAGTAACAAAAGGAAATTGAAAAAGAGACCATTTTCTAGCCCAATTTAGAATACTTTCAGCTCTTGTTAAAACAACTGACTCACCTAGTATATTTTCTATTCCAGTATTTTTTACTCCCATTCAAGTACTCCTTTTTTCCATACATAAATATATCCAACAACCAATATCCCTAAAAAGAAGAACATTTCAAAAAGAGCAGTTATACCAATTTCTCTAAAAACAGTTGCCCAGGGATACATAAATACAATTTCAAGATCAAAAAGTAAGAAAATAATTGCAATCATATAAAACTTAATAGAATGCTTCTTTCTTGCACCATCTGAATCAATTAAATGACCACATTCAAAAGGATAATCTTTTACATCACTTGGATATTTTGGACCAAGTACTACTGATAGCAACACCAATGCACTACCAAGCCCAAAAGCAATAGCAATCATTAAAACCATTGGGATATAAGTTTCTGACATATTAACCTCCAATTAAACTAAGAAAACTATGTTTAATTATAGTTATGTACTGATCTGGTAAAATACCAATATATAAAACAAAAAATCCTGCTATTGATAATGCAATAACTGAACCAGCTGTTGTTTTATAGTCTTTTACATCAACATCACCATAGTCTTTTTTCATATATAAATGAACTAAAATTCTTAAATAATAGTATACTGAAAATACTGACGCAATCAATGCAATAATTACAGGAATATGCAACCCTGCATTTACATAAGCTGATTTAAACAAATAAAATTTTGCAAAAAATCCAGACATTGGCGGTATACCTGCGAATGAAAAAATAAAAATTGCTAAAGTTGCAGCAACAAAAGGTTTTTTATAAGCAGCCCCATTTAAATCATCTAACATTACCTTGTTAGTATCTTTTGGTTCAAATATTGAAATAGCAATAAATGCTCCCATTCCAGTAAAAGTATATGACAAGAAATATAAAACTAAAGCAGAATATGTGATTGGGTCTTTAGTTATAAAATATCCAACCAAACCTATCATTAAATAACCTGCATGTGCAATTGCAGAATACGCTAATATTCTTTTTACATTTCGCTGATTTAATGCAACTAAGTTACCAATAATAACAGTCGCAATAGCCAAAATATTTAATACCTGTATCCAAGAAGTATTAGAGATAGCTCCATTTGCAAGATGTAATAAGGCGTCATTGTTGAATGATAAACCAAATACTCTCAAAAATGTTGCAAAAGCAGCTGCTTTTACTGCAACAGACATAAATCCGGTTACAATAGTTGGTGCTCCTTCATATACATCAGGGGTCCACATATGAAATGGTGCCGTTGCTGTTTTAAACATAAAACCAATAAAAACCATAAGCATTCCAATTATAATTATTGGATCTGAGCTAAGAACAGTTTTAAGATTTGTATATTTAGTTGTAATTTCATTACCAATTGTAACTAAGTTAACAGAACCTGTTGCACCATACAATAATACCATTCCGAACAATAATATAGAAGATGCAACGGAACCTAAAATAAAATATTTAACACTAGATTCTAATGAACGATTATTTACCCTAAATAGTCCAGATAAAGCATAAATCGGTAAAGACATCAATTCCAAGGCTACAAAAATAGTCATTAATGATGTTGAAAAGACCATTAGTGACATACCCGTTATTGCAAACATTATTAAACTATAAAACTCACCAATTGCAATATCATATTTTTTCAAATAATCAATAGAACCAAGTGATGTTAATATACCAGCAATAATAAATATCCCTGTAAATATTAAACCAAATTTATCAATAACAATACTACTGTGAAATATTTGTCTTGAAACATTATTATTATTAAAATCCTTAGCTACAAAAATTAATACTACAAATAGAAAAAATGCAGTTAAATATCCAAGATAGGCTCTATCCTCAGATTCTGCAAATACATCTATTAATAAGATTGAAGATGCAAATACTACAAGTAGCAATAGAGGAATAATCATTCCTAATTGTTCTAGGATTCCAGGCTCTATAGGCATCATCTTTTACTCCTTTTTTGATTTTTAGTAAGTTTTAGAGTTACTCTACTATTTTTAGCATAAACTCTAGTATTAATATTATTTTCTATAAAGGAATTAACACTTGGTTCTATTCTTTTTAAGAAAAAATTTGGGAAAATACCCATAACAAAAATCATCACAATAAGAGGAAATAAATATGTAAATTCTCTCAAATTTAAATCTTTTAAATTTTTATTTTTTTCATTTGTCAATGGACCAAACATAACCCTTTTAAACATCCAAAGCATATAAGCTGCACCAAAAATAACTCCAGTTGCGGCAAAAATGGTTAAAACACTTGACCATTGCATTACTCTTGAAATATATGTCCCTGATAAAATTAAAAATTCACCAACAAAACCATTAGTTAAAGGTAACGCAATTGACGATAAGGTTGCAATCAAGAAAATAACAGCATAAAGAGGCATTACTTTTGTCAACCCACCAAATTCTTTAATCTCTTTAGTATGTCTTCTCTCGTATATTATTCCAACTAACAAAAATAATGCACCTGTTGAAATACCATGATTTAACATTTGATAAATTGCCCCAGTCATACTTGTATTTGTAAATGCAAATATACCTAAAACAACAAAACCTAGATGACTGATGGATGAGTAAGCAACTAGTTTTTTAACATCTTTTTGAACCATAGCAACAAGAGCACCATAAATAATACCAATTACAGCAAATATACCAATTACTCCCGCATAGCTTACAGCAACCTTAGGAAATAAAGGTATGGCAAATCTAATAAAACCATAAGTTCCCATTTTTAACAACACACCGGCTAATATTACAGAACCACCTGTTGGAGCTTGAACATGAGCATCAGGAAGCCAAGTATGTAATGGAAACATTGGAACCTTTACAGCAAATGCAATAAAAAAAGCTAAAAACAATAAACCTTGTTCTGTGGCAGTTAAATGTACATGAGAAATAATATAAGCCAAGTCAAAAGAAACTCCACCTGCATTCATATATAAAACAAACATTGCTACAAGCATCATAATACTTCCAGCAGCAGTATATATAAAAAACTTTAAGGCGGCATAAGTTCTTTTTTCTCCACCAAAAACACCTATTAAAAAATACATTGGAATAAGCATCATTTCCCAAAACAGATAAAATAAAATTAAATCTAATGAAATTAATGCACCAATTACAGCGGTTTCTAATATTAATAACAATGCCATATATTCTTTAGCTTTATCTTTGTATGTTGGATCTTTAAGAACATTATAAGCAGATAATATTACAATCGGAGTTAAAAAAGTTGTTAATAAAACAATAAAAATAGATATTCCATCTATTCCTATATGATAGTTAATACCTAAATTTTTAATCCAAACTTTATTTATTTCAAATTGCATAGAGGCATTTGCTCTAAAACCAACCAATAAAACAAGAGAGAATAAAAAATTTATTACAGAAACAACTAATGCAATATTCTTAATTACAGTTCCATTGTTTTTGGGTATAAAAAATAGAATTATTACACCAATAATTGGGAATAATGTAATAAAAGTTAGCCAATCAAACATATTTTTTCCCTTATAAAGTCATAAAATAAAAAATGAAGAAAAATGCTGCAACCATTACAAAAGCATAAAACTGTAATTTACCTGTTTGAAATAAACCAACAAGAAATCCAAGTGTTTTACTTCCACCTGCAACTAAACCATTTATAATAATATTATCAATAAATATATAATCAATTGTTTTCCATAAAACTTTATGAGAAAATTGTAATATTAATTTATCTATTAACCAATAGTACAACTCATCAACAAAATATTTATTATAGAGCAAAGTATGAATAGGCTTTAATGCTTCTGCCCATATTTTTGTATTTACACTAATTTCTTTTCTATACCATTTTCTAGCCCAAAAGAATGAAATATATACAAGAACACTAACAACAATCATTAATGTCCATTCTAGGCCAGTATTATGAACTACATGAATTTTAGCTTCACTTTCTGAAACAAGAGGCTCTAACCACCTATGAAAACTATTGAAAATGCCTTTTCCATGATAAAATAAATGAGGTAAGCCTATCCAACCTATAACAATTGCAAAAAAGGATAATACAACTAATGCAAATGTCATAGACTTTGGAGATTCCTTAATATGCTCAACTACATGATGATCTTTAAGTCTTGTTTCTCCACTTTGAAATGTTAAATAATAAAGACGCCACATATAAAATGAAGTCATCATTGCTGCCAATGCACCAAGACCCCATAATACATAGTTTATCCATGGAATTATAGTATTATGAGAAGCAAATGCTCTCCAAATAATTTCATCCTTAGAAATAAATCCAGAAAACGGTAATACTCCTGTTATTGCAATCGTTGCAATTAACATAGTCCAATGCGTAATAGGCATTCTTTTCTTAAGCCCACCCATATTTCTCATATCTTGATTGTGATGCATTCCAATAATAACAGAACCAGCACCAAGAAATAAAGTAGCTTTAAAAAATGCATGTGTTACAAGATGTAAAATACCACCACCAAAAGCACCAACTCCAACCCCCAAAAACATATAACCTAATTGGGATACAGTAGAATATGCAAGAACTTTTTTAATATCATTTTGAACTAAAGCAATTGAGGCGGCAAAAAATGCAGTAAAAGCACCAATTAATGCAATTACAGTCATTGTTGCTGGAGCTAAAATAAATAAGAAATTTAATCTTACAACCATGTATACACCAGCTGTAACCATTGTGGCTGCATGAATTAAAGCAGATACAGGAGTAGGACCAGCCATTGCATCAGGAAGCCATACATATAGAGGTATCTGAGCACTTTTACCCATTGCACCCACAAAGAAAAGCATAGTTGCAACTGTAGCAACTGTACCTGTTATAATACCAGAGTCTACAGCGATCTTAATAGAATTAAAATCCAAGTTTCCAATAGTTAGAATCAAAATAAACATTCCAATTAAGAAACCAAAATCACCAATTCTATTTACAATAAAAGCTTTCATTCCTGCAGCAGCATTAGCTGAATCTTCAAACCAAAATCCAATCAATAGATAAGATGCTAATCCAACTCCTTCCCAACCAATAAACATGATTAACATATTAGAACCAAGTACAAGCAACAACATTGCAAATATAAATAAATTTAAATATGTAAAAAATCTACTATATGACTTGTCTCCATTCATATAACCAACAGAATAAACATGAATTAGTCCACCAATACCAGTTACCACAAGAAGCATTATTGAAGATAATTGATCTAGTGTAAACGAGAATGAAACACCAAAACTACCTACATTAATCCATTTAAAAATTTCTATTGATACGGAACGACTATCCTCTGGTAGACCAACTAACTTAGAAACAACTATTACAGAAGTTGTAAAAGAAGCTAAAAGTGCAGTGATTGCAATTAAATGAACCAGTTTTTTAGGTAAAAATTTACCAATAAGCCCATTAATTATCATTCCGATTAGTGGAAACATTGGAATAAGAGGTAATAAATTCATTATAACAGCTTTATTATTACTCATTATTTCTCCGTCTAATTGCTCATTGTATTAAGCTTGTTGACAAAAACAGTTTTTCTTTTTCTATATACCGCTATTAGTATTGCTAAACCAACAGATGCTTCTGCGGCTGCAACTGCAATTATAAAAAAAGAGTAAGTTAAACCATCATTATTTTCAATAAATTTATAGCGATTAAATGCAACCAACATAATATTAATTGCATTTAACATTATTTCTATTGAAATCATAATAATTATGATATTTCTTCTTATAAGCACACCAAGTAAACCTATAAAAAATAACACAATACCTAAAGCGATAAATAAATTTAGAGAAACCATAACTCTCCTATAACCTTTTCTTAGCTAAAACAACCGCTGAAATTATTGCAGCAAGCAAAAGAACTGAAATTACTTCAAAAACAAATGAATGTTGCCCAATAACCCCTGAAGCACCAAATAATGAGTAAGCAAATGCTTTTACTGAACCAAAATCATTAGAAACACTTTGTGCCTTACTAAAATTTACAACAGAATTTGATGTAACAACTAATGCAACTAATTTTGACGCTCCAAAGCCTACCAATAGTATTGATACTATATCAAATTTAGTAAACTTATCCTTTTGATATTCTGATTTTTGAAGGTCAAAAAGCATAATAACAAAAAGAAAGAGTACTAATATTGCTCCTGCATAAACCATAATTTGAATTACAGCTAAAAACGGAGCAGATAGTAATAAGTACAGTCCTGATATAAAGAAAAATGAAACAATCATAGAAATGATTGAATGCATTGGATTTTTTAGGACAATAGCCGTTCCAGCTGTTGTCAATAACCCAATACCCAAAAAATAAAAAAGAAAAGTTTCCATATTCATTAACCTCTATTAGTTAAATGGACATTTATGTTGATTAATATGTGCTTCAAACTCATGCCTAAATTGCTTGATAAAACTTTGTGCAGGCCACGCAGCAGCTGTAGCTAAAGGACAAATAGTTGTACCTTCCATATTATCACAAATATCAAGAATTTTATCTATATCACCTGGTTTTCCACCGCCATTTTCAATTCTTACAACCAAATCCCTTACCCATGGAACACCTTCTCTACATGGAGTACATTGTCCACATGATTCATGGGCATAGAATTTTTCTAGAGTAGCAAGTAATTTAACCATGCATGTGCCTTCAGATATTACAATTACACCAGCCGAGCCCAACTGACTTCCAGCTTTTGCAAGAGAATCATAATCCATAGGTAAATCTCTTATTTCATCAGGCTTTAATACTGGAGTAGAAGACCCTCCAGGTATAACTGCCTTTAATTTTTTATCATTAAGTATTCCTCCAGCGATTTCATATATAATCTTATCAAGAGGATACCCCATTGGAAGTTCATAAACACCTGGCTTATTAATATGCCCTGATACACCAACAAGCCTTGTGCCACCATTTCGTTCAACACCAATATCAGCAAAAGCCTGCCCTCCATTTTTAATTATAAAAGGAATATTGGCAATAGTCTCAACATTATTAACAATTGTAGGTTTATTAAATAATCCAACAACAGCAGGAAAAGGCGGTTTTAATCTAGGTTGCCCCTTTTTGCCCTCCAAAGAGTTTATTAATGCAGTTTCCTCACCACATACATAAGCACCGGCACCTCTATGAACAAATAAATGAACTTTCTTACCTGTTTCTTTTACATTATCACCTAAAAATCCTTTCTCGTAAGCCTCTGCGATTGCATCTTCTAATATTTGAGCTTCTTTTACAAATTCACCTCTAATATAAATATAAGATGTTTCAATTTCTAATGTTAAACATGTTAAAATAATGCCTTCTATTAGTAAATGAGGATTTTTAGTCATAATGAGTCTATCTTTAAAGGTTCCTGGCTCACCTTCATCAGCATTTACTGTTAAATACCTAGGAAATGCTTGATTAGTAATAAAACTCCATTTCATTCCAGTAGGAAATCCTGCACCTCCACGACCTCTTAAATTAGATACCTTTAATTCTGAAATCACTTTCTCTTGCCCCATATCCAAGGCTTTTTCAATGGTAGAATATCCACCTTCCTTTAAGTAGACATCTATTTTATGATAATTAGGAATATCTATTTTATCTGTTAATATTTTAACCATCTTCATATAAAACCTCTATTTTAAAGAATCAAGTATCTTTTTTACAGATTCTGGAGTTAATTCTTCGTAATAATCATCATTTACCTGCATTACAGGCCCTGTTCCACAAGCTCCCAAACACTCAACAGTTGAAAGAGTAAACTTTTCATTTGTATCTCCAACCTCCATATTTAAGTGTTCCTTCACAGAATTTAAAACATCTTCTGCTCCTCTCAGTGAACAAGAAATATTTCTGCAAATCTGAAGATGATACTTTCCAACAGGCTTTTTGTCATACATAGTGTAAAAAGTAGCCACTCCTTTTACCTTTGAATAAGGAACATCAAGCCTTTCTGCTGCTAATTCCATAACTTCTTTCTTCACATAACCAAACTCTTTTTGTAATAGATGCAATAATGGAAGAAGTGCTGCTTCCTTATTTGGATACTTCTTAAGAGTATTTTCTATTTCTCTGTTTAATGCTTTAGAAATTTCTAGTGCCATTTTAATCACCTTAAAAACCATAACTAGCCTAAACTATTTTATTTTAATTATTTTGTCAAGTTTTTTGTGGTAAAATCATTTATTTTATTAAAAAAGTAAAAGAATACTCCCCCCTGCAATAAGTTACACTTATAATAATGTCTAATACATTTTAAAAACCCTCCTCTTATTTTATAAATTTAATAAAAATAAAAATTGACATTTTTTTTATTAATGATAAAATAATTTACTTAGTTATATGATAATTAAGTGCTACTCATTTACTACATCAAGGAGGTTTGCTCTATGAAAATAAAATTTCTATCTATTTTGTTACTTATTATAAGCTTATTATTCATTTCTTGTTCAGAAAACATTCAGGAAAATACAAATTTATGTGAAACCAATCCATGTAAAGAATCTAAAATCCCCCATAAAACAGTCTGCAAAGCCTTAGATAATGATTACACCTGCGTTTGTGAACCAGGTTACAAACTTAAAGAGAACTTATGCGTTAAAATTAGTAATAATACCCCTTGTGAAAACAATCCATGTACAGAAGAAAATAAAACAACATGCACTGTTATTGGTGATAGGTATGAATGTAGTTGTAATGTAGATTATCATTTAATAGAAAACAAATGTGTTAAAAATCAAGGAACACGATGTGAAGACTATATTTGCTCTGACAAGCTATCTTCATGCCAAATTGATGCAAATGGTGAACCTTATTGTGCTTGTATAACTGGTTATATTAATAGCAGTAATGGCTGTGAGTTTGATTGTAGCAATATTCAAAATTCACATGTTAACGATGCTAATAATGCTTGCATTTGTGAAGAAAACTTTCATATTGAAAATAATAAATGTATGTCAAATACTAAAAGAGTAAGTTGTAAAAAAGATAATCCCAATAAGCCAATTAATGCAACTGAAGAGCAAAGTCCTGTTGATATAACTTGGAACTCCGAAACAAATTCTTGGAATGAAACGCCTTACTGCTCATGGACATGTATGGAAAACTATGAAGGTAATAACTGTAACGAATGCAAATCTGGTTACATTATGAAAACTAACACTTGCATTTATGATTGTTCCAATGATGCTAATTCTCAGCCAAATGAAGACAATAATGACTGTGAATGTATAACTGGTTATCATATAGGAAATAATGGTATTTGTGTTGAAACTGTTAATCCCTGTGAAAATAATCCATGTTTAAATACCGGTATAACATCAGGAAAGATAAAGTGCGTAGCTAATTCTCAAGAAACGGGGGATTTTACATGCACCTGTGAAGATGGTTTTGAAGAAAATGATGATAATATTTGTATTCAGCTTGCAGAAATACACATAAGAGCAGTTACGGGTAATATTTCTACTGGAAATAATCAAGATTATGATAATGGAGAAGGAATCAGAATATTTCAGGGCTTAAAGGGCGATATAATGATGGTACAAGAATTTAACTATAAAAATAATTCCGAAAATGACTATAAAGAATTTGTAAAAACCGTATTTCAAGATCCAGCCTGTTTTCAAGAAAACACTTGCTTTTATGAAGTAGGAACAGGAAATGTAATACCAAATGGAGTTGTTTCCAGGTTTCCTATTCTTGATTGGGGAGAATTAAGAGACCCTGCAGGTGGAGTTGATAGCACAAGACACTTAAATTGGGCTATTTTAGATATTCCTGGAAACAAAGATTTATTTGTAGTTTCTGTTCATTTAAGAACTAGCCCAGGAAGTGACCAAATAGAAGAAGCTGAAGTTGTTGTTAACCATATTAATAACCTTAAACAACAAGCAGACTATAACGGTTATTATTTTATAGTTGGCGGTGATTTTAATGGCCCAAGCTCAGCTTGTGATAACCACCCAAATGATGGATGGGGATTATATAATACTTTTAATGTTTGTGATGACTTTCCAGTAGGAGAAGATGGTTCAACAGGAACATCAGCTAGTAGAAGTAAACACTTAGATTGGCTTTTAGCATCTCCTGGCTTGTCACCTTTTCAAGTTTCAACTGATTATTGTGCAGAAAACAATACTAATAACTGCAAAAGATACCCTACAGGCTTAGTTATGGATACAAGAGATTTTACACAAAGTGAACTTAACACCTATTTTTCTCCTACAAATTTTGATGATAGAACATTAGATGTTGATGACAGTGATGGTAACAGTATGCAACACATGGCAATAGTTAAGGATTTTGTCATTCGCTTTGGAGATTAAAATGAAAGCATATAAAACATTAAATTTTTTAATTTTAATTTTCTCCATTTGGTTAATATCTTGTGGAGATAATAATAATAATTCATCTAACATAGATTTTTGTAAAGATAATCCATGTGC
>Ga0256842_1000073_pt1 | contig 73696 bp, 71 predicted proteins | sample 4559240metaG_FD_185973 | JGI IMG/M metagenome (GOLD analysis project Ga0256842, IMG submission 185973) | Hydrothermal vent microbial communities from Guaymas Basin, Mexico - 4559-240 | ecosystem: Environmental > Aquatic > Marine > Hydrothermal vents | place: Mexico: Guaymas Basin | collected... | reverse complement strand
GTCTCAAAATCTCTTTCGTTTCCCAACGGCGAGTTACAATATACATTTCCAACATCACTTTGTCAATATTTTTTTTCACTTTTTTGGCCTTTTTTTCTCTTTTTTTATAATTAACTGTTTTTTCATATACTTACACAATGTATTATAATCATTTAAAGCAAGTGTTACTTTAGTAAATCAAGAAAAATTGTAATTATAAACATTATATTGTAGTATTTATTTGTATTATTGGAGATAATATAAATGAAAATAATAATTTCACCTGCCAAAACTCTTAATTTTAAGAGAATTAATTTTAAAAAATTTACTACTCCCAGTTTTTTTAATAGCTCAGAATTAATTATCCGAGAATTGAGAAAACTAGCTCCTGATGAAATAGAAAAAAAGTTAAAAGTCAATAAAAAACTTGCTCTTCTAAACTATGAAAGATATAAAAATTGGAAGTTTGAAGATAAAAACAATTCCAAACAAGCAATTTTTACTTATAATGGATACCTATTTAAAAACATAGAGACAAATACTTTGAAAGAAATAGAATTAGATTATTTACAAGATAATCTATTTATTATTTCAACTCTTTATGGACTCCTAAAACCATTTGACTTAATAATGCCCTATAGATTAGATTTTTTAGCTAAAATTAAAATTAATAATAAAACCTTATATGATTTTTGGAAAACAGATATTGTAAATTATTTAAATAAGCTAGATGATGAAATAATTATAAATCTAGCATCAACAGAATACTCAAAACTTATTAATAGAAAGAAATTAAATAAGAAAATAATTAATATTGTTTTTAAAGAATTTAAAAATGGTAAATATAAAACAACAAGTATGAATGCTAAAAAAATGAGAGGTAAATTTTTAAATTTTATGGCCAAAGAAAGTATTATCAATTTGGAACTTTTAAAGAAATTTAATTATGATAACTATAAATTCTCAGAAAAAGAAAGTAATGATAATTGCTTTACTTTTTTAAAAAATTAGACAATTTGGCTAATTTTTAGTGTAAAAGACTTGTTAAAGACTTTGAAACTACTCCCATAAATAATCTTTTCTAATTTTTAATAATTCCGCAAGAACTTCATCAACTTTACTGTTTTTATAAAGGATTCTATAAACAGCATCTAGAATAGGCATATTTACATTAATCGATTTTGCAAATAAATGAGCTACCTTTGTAGTTGTATATCCTTCAACAACCTGTCCCACTGACTTAAGAGCCTCTTCCACACCATTTGATTGACCTATAAGCTTGCCAAATCTAAAATTTCGACTTAAAACAGAAAATGAAGTTGCCATTAAATCGCCTGTTCCCGCAAGTCCGTAAAAGGTTTCGGGTTTAGCTCCAAGTTTTAAAGCAAGATATTTTATTTCAGAAATACCCAGAGTTACTAAAAATGATGTTGCATTAATTCCTAAACCTAAGCCATCTCCTATGCCGGAAGCAATAGCAATTACATTTTTTAATGCTCCTGCAACTTCAACTCCAAGTACATCTCTTTGGGCAAAAACCATAAATTTATCAGATGATATAATTTTACTAACTGTTTTTATTACAAAATCAAATTTTGAAGCAATTACCGTTGCTGCGGGTTGCTCTTTCATTATTTCTTTAGCTAAATTTGGCCCAGATAAAACACCTATTAATTTTATACATGATTCTTGTGAAATAATTTGACTCATTACATCATAAGTTTTAATTTCAATTCCTTTTGTTAAACTTATTAGAATTTGCTCAGGTTTTAGGCAATTACTCATTTTTTTTATAGTTGACCTAAAGGCATTACTTGGTACTGCAATAAATATAATATCACTGTTTTTAGTAACCTCTTTTAGTGAATTAGAAGCTTTTATGTTTTCTGAAAGCTTAAACTCAGGTAAGTACTTTTTATTTATATGCTCTTTGTTGATAATTTGAACTTGTTTTTTATCTCTTGAATAAAGATTTACTTCATAGCTATTTTTAGCAACTAGTTGAGCAACTGTTGTTCCCCAAGAACCGCTACCTATAACACCAACTTTATAATTCATGATATCCCCTTTAAAATTTATATCCATCTAAGCTATTGTGATAGTAAAATAATACTTTTAAATTATTGCTATATAATCTTATGCCTTTTCGGTATAAAGGTAAATTTTTAGATAATAAATTGCTAAACTTTAAAGCTTCACTAAGTATTTCTTCGGATTTACCCTCTAAGAGTATCTCTGAAAGGGTAATCTCCTTATTTTTATGCATTTTATGCAGTTTTTTAAGTAATATATCGCTTTCTTTATAAAAATTACTTAACTTTATGCTTAAATCAATGGTAGGGTCTTTAATGAACTTATAGAAATCACTACTTTCATGTTGTTTTTCAAATAATTTAAATGCAATAAATGAAACAAAATTTACACTCATTATTACATTATTTTTTTTGTAAGATTTAAGTATTTCTTCTGATAGTATTTCTGTATAAGCTCTGTTTCTTTGTGAGTCTTCAACTAGTTTACCGTTTTCATATAGATATTTTTTCTTATCTATTATATTTCCATTTTTATCTATGGAATTTCCATTTTCATCAACTTTGTTACCAAAGGGGTCTATTGCATCTCCAAAATTTAGTATAATTTTGGCATCTAAAGACAGCATTTTCTCCATAAATGACATAATTTTTGAAATTTTGAAACTCTCATCATCATCTATGATATATCTAGATTTTCCTGCATCTGCTAAATAATCATCAATTAAAGTTTCTGCTTCAAGCACTACTTGATAATTTAAGTTAAGTGGTACAAAAAAGATATCAGGTTTTTCATTTTTATTTTTTAAATTATTTTGATATGCATCTAAACCTGTTCCAAGTAAACCTTTTTTTAGTTTATTTTCAACTTTTCCCGACCTTGACCTTGTACCCCCGGGAAAGAATAAGTTTCCATATCCTCTTTCTAATGAAAATGTTGCATATTCTTTTAAAACTTGTTTGTAAAGTATTGATTGTTTTCTCCTATCTACTTTATATGCACCTAACTTAGACATAAAAAAACCAAAAAATTTATTTTTAAATAAATTTAATCCAGCACCATAAACCAAAGGATCTAATCCTAATTTATAAATCATAAGCCCTATTAAAGGAGAATCTAAATTACTTAAATGCGTTGGAACAATAATCACAGTTCCTTTTTTAGATATTTTTTGCAATTTTTTATATTCTCCAGTTACAATAACATTGTGTTCTATAGGAGGAGGTGTAAATTTATTCTTTATTATTTTTTTAGGCGAAAGAGCATTTAACATTATAGATATAGTAGGAGGAAGAATTTTTGTTGATATTTCATATATAAAAGGCTTAAATTCAGATATTACTTCATTTAGGTAGTACGCTGTAACTTTTTTTATTAATTCCTTTTGAACAGATTTATTTGCATTTTTTGATTTTTTGATAATATATTTAAAGAACTCTTTATCTTTTTGATAAGTTTTATCTTTTATCTCTGTTTTTAGTCTTTTTTTTTCATTGTAAATAATATCATAAAGAACATCAATCAATTCAGCTTTTTTATTTTTTAGATTATTTTCTAATATTCTACTTACAATTTCATTTTCTGCAATCTTAATATCTTCTCTTTTCATAGTTATACCTAGATTTTTATTTTAAATTGTTTTAATCTTATAATTATTTTAATTTATTTTAATAGTTCAGGAAAAAATATTTCTTCCTCATTAGTAATTCTCTTTCCTAGAACATCAATAATTCCAGCTGTTTCTGATTTGAAATCATCAAGATTACTTTCATTAATGTTATTTTTCCATTTACTATAGTAATTCATTGCTGTTTTAGAAATAAGTTTCATACTGTCTTTGTATAAATTAATAATCTCTACAACAGATTGTTTTTTTAAGTAATTTTTATATAGATATGTATCCTCTTTTTTAAGATGCTCTAGAAGTTGCTCAAATAATAAATTAAGCAATTTATTTAATTCGTCGCAATTACATACTGGTTTTCCAAGTTCATTTTGAATTTTACCAACAGTTGAAAGCAATACTTTATGTTCTTCAATAAGAAGTTCAATTAGTGATAAATCTTTTTTACCTAAAAACCCTTTTGTAATATGATATAAAGTATCTTTTATTTTTATTTCTTTTAGATTTATATTAATTCCGTTTTTGGTTGCTTCTTCTTCTGTAATAGAGAAACTTCTTTCTGAAGATTTTAATAAAATAGAGGGAAGAAGTTTAATTGTTGTAGTTCCCCTAATTATAACTTTGTTATTTGAGCTCAATACCAATTCTGGATGCTCATCTAAGTCTTTAAAAAAATTTTCTGTAAAAAATAATTCTTTTTTCATTATGCCCCCTATAATTAATAAATTTATTATAGATTTATACTCATCATTATGCAATTTTTTTTATAAAATTACCTAAAAATAGGAAATTATTGTCTAAATAATAGAAAAAATCGTATAAAAGACACTAAGTCTTGATATTTTATATAATTTAAGTTAAATAAATCATAGGAGGTTTCTCCATTTGTTTTATTTACTTATTATTCTTATAGGAGCTAATATGTTAATTGCAGTAACATCTTTACAAAATACCGGACTAGAAAGTTTAGTAGCATCTCATTTTGGTCATGCACCATTTTTTACAATTTTAGATGTTGATAATGACTTCAATATTAAAGATATTAAGGTATTACAAAACCAAATGACTGGTGAAAATCATAAACCAGGAATGGTTCCTAAAATGCTTATGAATGAAGGTGTAAGTATGCTTATTACAGGAGCATTAGGGCAAAAAGCTTTTCAACTTTTTGAATCAAATAATATTGCAGTTGTTCCAAATGCTATGAATATCACTGTTAAAACTGCTTATGATGAATATTTATCAGGAAATTTAAAAGCTCATGGTACTTATAATATGGAAACACATCATAATGTAAGCCATTTACACCCAGAACATCATCATGAAGAGTAAAATCATTATTTTATTACCTATATTTATAGTCAATATGTTAATTTTATTATCATGTGATGATTCAAGTGTTACCCAAACAGATAAATGTAAGAATATAACTTGTTCTAATAAAGGAATTTGTTATGTTGATCATAAATATTATATTAGATGTATGTGTGAAGAAGGATATTATGAACAAGGTAGTAGCTGTATAGAATACTCTTGTAAAGAGGGTTATGACCTCAATGGAACAAATTGTATTAAAACTTGTCAAGATTGTCAGGGAGAAGAAGTTTACACAAGTAATCCATGTGAAAACAAAGATTGTTCAAGTAATGGATTTTGCAGATCAGATACAGATAGAACAATTTATTGTAATTGTTATCCTGGCTACAAACTTGAAACAGGAATGCTTTGTGTTGAGTCAACATGTGATGCTGTTTCTTGTGCAAGTTAATTATATCTCTAAAAAGTGGAATTTTTTGTTAAAAAATTGTAAATATATCTAAGGTATTATATTTGGAGGAAAAATGAACTCAATTGCTATTGAACTAGCAACAAAATCAGCAGAAAAAGCTCAAGAAATGAGTATTATAGGAATATTAGGAGATTCTAAAGGTTTAGTTTTATTTATACTAATAGTGTTAGCTCTCTCTAGTCTTGCATCAATTTTTATTATTTTTTATAAATATTTTTATTTAAAAAATGCCCACAAACAAAGTAATGAGTTTTTAGATTTTTTTTGGAAGGAAAGAGCTTTAGATTCATCTTATGATAAAGCAAAAGAATTGACATATTCTCCCATTGCTAAAATATTTATAGCAGCCTATGAAGAACTTGAAAATATAAAAAAAACAGGAGAGACCAAAGAGGGAGATTTGGACTATATTTCAAGAACCCTAAGAAAAGCTATCACTACTCAAGCTAATAGCCTTGAGTCACTTGTTCCTTATTTAGCGACTATAGGCTCAACGGCTCCCTTTGTAGGTTTACTTGGTACTGTTTGGGGCATTATGTCATCTTTTATAAATATTGCTTCAAAGGGTTCTGCCTCATTATTAACTGTTGCTCCGGGTATTGCAGAAGCATTAATTGCTACTGCAATCGGACTATTTGCTGCAATACCCGCGGTTATTGCCTACAACTTTTATTCTGATAAAATCAGGGTGCAGATATCAGATATGGAAAATTTTGAAAAAGATTTTTTAAATATTGTTAAAAGATATATTTTTTCTGATAAAAACTAGGAGTTTATTATGGCATTTTCAGGAAATAAAAAAGAGGGCTTTAGTGATATAAATATTACTCCAATGGTTGATGTTATGCTTGTATTGCTTATTATTTTTATGGTCGCAGCCCCAATGATTCAGCAAGGGGAACAAATTAATTTGCCTAAAACATCATCTAAAATAGTTCCAACAGATAATGAAAAATACATTACTATGAGCATTGATAAATCCAAAAAAATTACTATAGATGGAAAAGTCGTTAATTTTGATAATCTAAAAAAAAATATATTATCTAATACAAAATTACAAGAAAAGAAAGAGATATATTTAGAAGCAGATAAAACACTTCCTTATGGATTTGTTGTAAAAATTATGTCTGTTGTTAGAAATTCCGGAGTTAGTAATATAAATTTGATAACAGAGAGCGAAAATTTATGAGTTCTGTAAATATTATAGAAAAATTTAAAAAATTACCTGATTTAGAAAAGAAAAATATAATGATTAGCTCTATTTTTACTATTGCTTTACATTTAATTGTGATTATTGCCTTAAGTTCATTTAATAAAAAAGAAACTGGAGTATATAAAAAACCAAGCTTTATAAAAGCAAAAATATTAATAAAAGGTGTTAAAGATGGGCAAAACTCTTATAATGCAAAAACTGATAAAATAAGAACTAAAAAAAAGAAATATTTACCAGATAAAATCACTAAAAAAGTAAAAAAAGTTACTCCTAAGGTAAGTGAAAAGAAAATTGTTACTAAAAAAAAGACTGTTAATAAAGACATAGTAGGATTAGGTAAAAAGAAACATAAAAATAATAAAAAAGTAGAAAAAAGAGAAAAGGAATTAACTGATGCAGAAAGAAGAAGGCTATTATTTTCTTCTTTAAAAAAAGTAAACCCTGCACTTCCTGATGATAAAAAAGGTGATAAAAATGGAGATTTAGGAAAACGAAAAGGTGGACAAAATGGTGTCGAAAATGGCAATGAAACTGACCCATCAAAAGTACTTGCGGGTAGTTTGTACGAAAGAAGAGTCGCAACTAAAATTAAATCTAAATGGAAAACACCAGTTTTGAATGATAATGCGAAAAAGAAACTTTTATACAGAATCAGAATTTATATAAATAAAGATGGGAGTTTTACATATAAAACATTAAAACAATCAGAAAATGTATTTTTTAACAATAGTGTAGTTAATGTATTGAAAAGAATAACAAAAGTTGAAGCTCCAACAGAGAATTTTGCGAAATATTATAAAGAAAAAGGAATTTTGATAAACTTTTTCCCAAAAAGATAAATAAAAAGCCTTGACTTAATACTTTAAATGAGGTATATATCTTCTCGCAGGATAGAGCAGTCTGGTAGCTCGTCGGGCTCATAACCCGAAGGTCGGAGGTTCAAATCCTCCTCCTGCATCCAACAGCCTCTTAATGAGGCTTTTTTTTTGCTTTGATATAAATTTACATAATCAAGAGGACAAAATGGAATTAAACAAGAAAAATAAACTATTTCTTAAGAAAATGGCTCATCATACTGAAGTATCCTTTCATATTGGTAAAAATGGGATTACAGAAAATACTATTAAAGCAATATCAGATTATTTAAAAGCTCATGAGTACATGAAAATTAAAGTGAATGAACTTGAAGAAGATGTAACAATGAAAGATATGGCTCAAGATTTATCGGAGAAAGTTGGAGCTATATTAGTGCAAGTATTAGGGCATACAATAGTATTATTTAAAAGAAACCCTCAAAATATAGTTATAAAGTTTGAGAATTAAGATACGAATTTAAGCTTTTTATTTTTTCTCTTATTTCATCTCGTATTTTTATTGTATCCTGTAACTTTTCTTTATAAGAACCAATTAAACTACTTGGATCTTTAAATCCTATATGTATTCTTTTACCTTTTCCTGGAAAATAAGGACATTTTTCAGCAGAACTTTCATCACAAACAGTAATAATATAATCAAAAATGATTTTACCATCCAAAAATTTATTAACTAATTTTGATTTATTAGTTGATATATCAATATTGTCATCTTTCATTGCATCAATAACAATGGGATTCAACTTGCCTTGTTCTAATCCTGCGCTATAACAATTAAATTCATCTCCATAATACATTTTCATATAGGCTTCAGCCATTTGACTTCTTGCTGAATTATGTATACATATAAATATTATATTTTTTTTCATAATATCCCTTATATTTTACAGCCAGTTGTTATTTTACATTGTTTATTCTCAAGCCATTTGTTTAAAGCACTTTTCAACTCTATATAATCACTTTTCTCAAATAAATTTTCTAAATTATTTAATATTTTTTTTTGAAAATCAGTTAGCTTATTAGAAAATGAATAATAAACAGATACTCCTACTCTTTCATCTTCTAAAATACCAGAATTTAACAAGTATCTTAAATGCCTTGAAGCTTTTGATTGTGTTAAATTTAAAATCCTTTCTATATCACAAACACAAAGCTTTTTTTGCCATAAAATTAATGCAATAATTTGTAACCTTGTTTCATCTGACAAAGCCTTAAAAAATTTAGTTAATTGTTTCATCTTTTTCCCTATAAACACAACTCGCTTAAACGATTATATTTTTATACATTAAATTGTCAAGTTGGAATTAATTAAAATCATAATATACGATTATTATAAATCACAAAAAAATCACAGAAAAATCACAAAAAACAACTTGACTTTTAGTCTATTGTTATTATAATTGCTTAAGCGAGTAAGAGATTATTTGGAGATAGTTATGTGGCAAGACTTAGTTAATAAATTTATATATCAAGTACTTAAATTAACAAAGGGAGAAAAATTAACAGATGCTTTAAACTTCTTTATATACGATACTGTAAAAATATTTTTTTTATTATTAACAATAATATTTATAGTTACATTTTTAAGGACTTATTTTAATACTGACAAAGTAAGAGATTTTTTATCTGGAAAATCTGAATTTTTAGGGAATATTCTAGCTGCTCTATTTGGAATAATAACACCTTTTTGTTCTTGTTCAGCTATTCCTTTATTTTTAGGTTTTTTACAAGCAAGAATTCCTATAGGAGTAACATTTTCTTTTTTGATATCAGCTCCTATGAATAATGAAATAGCAATAGGAATGCTTTATGCTTTATTTGGTTGGAAAATCACATTAATATATATAGCTTTTGGATTGTTTGTTGCAATTATAGGTGGATTTTTAATTGGAAAATTTGTTGACCCTGAAAAATATATTTTGATAAAAGTTGAACCATTGGGAAAAGATAATACTGGAAATAATAATGGTACTACAAAAGAACAAATATTTGCAACATCACCATTATTTAAAGAAAGATTATCTGAATCTTGGGAATATACCTATGATTTATTTAAAAAGATATACCTTTATATTATTGTTGGAGTGGCAGTAGGTGGTTTTATTCATGGCTATGTTCCTATTGAATTTATTACAACCTATGCTGGTAAAAATAATCCCTTTTCTGTTATATTTGCAGTTATATTAGGTATTCCGATGTATTCAAATGCTGCTGGAATTATGCCCTTAGTTGAAGTTTTAACACAAAAAGGAATGGAATTAGGCACTGCTCTATCTTTTATGATGGCCGTAACAGCCTTGTCACTTCCAGAAGCAATGATATTAAAAAGAGTTATGCATATAAAATTAATAATGATATTTTTTGCAATAGTAGGAATTGGAATAATTGCTATTGGCTATTTATTTAATTTTTTAATTTAGGAGTAAATATGAAAATTCAAATTTTGGGAATGGGCTGTGCTAGTTGTAAGGCTTTGTATAAAAATACAGAAAAAGCTATTAAAAAATCTGGTTTAAAGGGTATAGAAATTGAAAAGGTTGAAGAATTAGATGAAATCATGAAATATGGTGTAACTTCAACACCTTCTTTTGTTATAAATAGAGAAGTTATTACGTCAGGTAAACTGTTAAAAGTTCCACAAATTATAGAGATAATAAATCAGAGAGTTATTAAGTAATGGAAGATACTTTAATAAATATTATAAATGCTCATGGTTTGCTTGCTATTTTAGCCTCTTTTTTAGTAGGAGCAATAAGCTCACTTGCACCTTGTTCAATTTTAACTCTACCCTTACTTATAGGTTCTATAGTAAAACTAAGTGATGGAATGAAGAAAAAAGAAAAAGTTAAATTTACTTATCTGTTCTCTATTTTATTTGTTATTGGTTTAGTTATTAGCTTTTCTATTTTGGCTTTTATTGTTGCAAAATTTGGAGGATTATTATCTATAGCTCCTGCTTGGGTTTATATTATGGCATCAATAGTAACTATTTTAGTTGGTTTATATGGTTTAGGTATATTTCCAAGTGTAAGTAAAGATGGAATCGTGCAAAAACTAATAAAATTTAAACTTTTTGGGGCATTATTAATAGGTGGAGTTTTTGGTTTAGTTAGTACCCCTTGTGCATCAGCTCCATTAGCAACAATAATTGCGGTTGCAAGTGAGTCAAATTATGCTTATTCCTATATTATGATTATTGCTTTTGCCATAGGTCATGGATTATTATTATTATTAGCAGGTGTTTCTATGGGATTTACAGAAAAAATAATAAAGAATAAAAAATTAGGAATTTTGAGTAGTATACTTAATAAAGGGTTTAGTATTGTATTATTTTTAATAGCAATATACTTTTTTATGCAAGCATATAAACAATTTTAAAAGGAGTAATATGAAGTTTATAGTTATAGTATTAAGTTTATTTATTATTTTTAGCTGTAATAAAATTGATAACAATAAATTAATAAACAAGAAAAATGGAGTTAAAAACTTAAAAAAATATTCGGGAAAAGCATTAAAACAAACAAAATTTAATATTGCAATGAAAGAATTAGGAAAAAATCAAGCGGTAATGTTTGAAGTTGGAAGTGATAGTTGTAAATCTTGTAAGCAAATGGCTCTTATGTTACAGCAAATAAAAGAAGATTATCCTAAATTTAAAACTTATTTTATAGATATAGGAAAAGAAAGAAATGCCTCTAAAGAGTTAAATGTGAGGCTTATTCCAACTCAAATTTTTTATGATAAAGATGGAAATGAAATTTTCAGGCATGTTGGAAAGTTTAAAAATAAAGAACTTTTAATTAAAAAGCTAAAATCTTTAGGATTTAAGTTATAATTACTCTTTCATAGCCTTAAAAGTCTATTACAGAGAAAAAAGTAATCAAGCTTTGCTTGTTTCTTTTTTGATTTTTTAATTTAAAATAATCATTAATATCAAATCTATTTTATATAATTAATGGGATTATTAATTATATAATTTCTTACATTATATAGCTCTTTTTCATTTCTTATAATTCTATCATAAAATCTAGAATGCCATTTAAAATAAATTTTAGGATAAAATTTATTTATTTTTTTGGTACAAATTGATTTATATGATCCTATTATTGCAGAAATAGATCCACCCACCCCCCGTACAGACAAGGCATTGCCTTGTCTCATATTAATATTTTGATAAATATTATTATTCTCTTTGATATTGATATTATCTTTAATATCTTTATTATCTTTAATATCTTTATTATTAATATTATCTTTATTATTAATATTCTTTTTATTCTCAATATTATCTTTGATATTGATATTCTTTTTATTCTCAATATTATCTTTGATATTGATATTCTTTTTATTCTCAATATTATCTTTGATATTGATATTCTTTTTATTATTCAGAGACGAGGCAGTGCCATCGTCTCTACGGATTATTATAATTCCATGAATATGATCTGGCATTATTATGAATTCATCTAATTTTATATTTGAAAAATGATTTGGGATTTCGTACCAATATTTTTTTATAATTTTACCAATATCATTTAAATACATTTTTTTATTAATTATTTTTCCAAAATAATTAATACCATATTTGGTATTTATCGTTATAAAATAAATTCCTTCTGACGAATAATCCCAACCAATTAATCTTGTTGATGGAATTCTGTATTTATTTCTAAATAATAATTTATTGTTCATTTTGATACCTCATGTGTTTATTTAAAACAAATTTTAATAAAATATAAATTTTTATCTATAATTTTATTATCATACAATATATACAACAATATATTTTCCATTTCTCATAATAAAAATAATCCTTGAAAAAATTAAGCTCTAGTAGTATCGTTAAAAACTTATTGGAGGGTGTTATGTATAAATATCTTTTTGGTCCTGTTCCTTCTAGAAGATTAGGGGTTTCTTTAGGGATTGATTTAGTTCCTAAAAAAGTATGTTCTTTAAATTGTGTATATTGTGAAGTAGGTAAAACTACAAATTTAACAATACAAAGAGAAGAATATATTAAATTTGATGAAATTATTGAAGAATTAACTGATTTTATGAAAAATTCTCCTAAATTAGATTATATTACATTTTCTGGAAGTGGAGAACCAACTCTAAATATATACATAGGAAAGATAATAAAATATATAAAAAATAATTATAGAAATGTAAAATTAGCCTTATTAACAAATGGAACCTTACTATATGATGATGCCTTAAGAAAGGAAATATTAGATGTTGATGTAATATTGCCATCTTTAGATGCAGGAAGTGATAAGATTTTTAGGAAAATTGATAGACCTATTAAAAAATTAAATTTAGAAACTTATATCAAAGGATTAGTTAGTTTGAGAAATGAATATAAGGGGCAAATTTGGTTAGAAATATTTTTATTAAAAGATTATAATGATAGTAAGAAAGAGCTTTTATTAATTAAAGATGCGATTTTAAGAATAAAGCCTGATAAAATACAATTAAATACATTAGATAGACCGGGAGTTATTTCAAATTTAAAAGCATTAACCAAAACTGAACTACATGAAGTTGTTAAATTATGGAATTTAGCCAATATCGAAATAATTGCAAATCCTCCTGAGAGGGTTAATATTTCTTCATATAATGATGATATAGAAAATAAAATACTAAATATGATTTCAAGAAGACCTGCAACATTAAATGATTTACATAATTTATTAGGATTACACATTAATGAAATAAATAAATATTTAGGAGTATTGGAGAAAAATAATAAAATTGAAGCAATTAAGCAAGATAGAGGAACTTTTTATCAGCTAGTTAATAAGTAAAAGAGGTAATAAAAATGAAAACTGAATGTAAGTGGTTTTATGTTTGCCCTATTAATTATTTTACTCAGGAAGGGAAACTAGATAAACACTGGGTTAATGATTATTGTAAAAATAATTGGAATAATTGTGTTAGATATTATAAAGAAGAACATGGTATTTATCATCCTGATAATATGCTACCCGATGGAAAAATTGATAAAAATTTGTATTAAATCTACCCTTGATTAAAATGAAAATCCTTTTTGTTTAAGATACTGCCTATAAAAACACCAATTAATAAAAACAATGGAATAGTTATGCTAAGTCTTGTTACTGTAAAAGGAAGCCCTAAGAAACTGATTTCAAAAATTGTCATTGGTATTCTAACTATACCTGCAAAACCTAAATATGCAAATATTACTTTTAGAGAAGCCCCCTTTTTCCTTAAGGATTCGGCAAGAGGAAAAGCTGTAAAAAGTCCTCCAACAGTGAAACTCGCTAAGATTAATACCCAGAAATATCCTTTTAAGCCACTATTATCTCCCAAATGTTTAATTACTGTTTCTTTTTTTACCCAAACTTCAAATAATCCAATTAGAATAAATGCAAATGGTAAAATTTTAAGCATTTCATATAGGGTATGAAAAAATATCTTTCCTGTTTTTTGACCTTCTTGAAAATTATTAAGATAAGAGTAAATTATAAATCCTAAAAAAAAGATAATAAATAATATTAATATATATTTCTTTTTTCTTTTTTTCTTAGAACTGGAATAAATTGATTGTTCATTCTTACTATTTTGAGAAACTTCCTTCATGTTATTCTCCAAATACTATTTTTATAATTATTGCAGCAATAATAGTTACAACTAAAGATAAAATATTTCTAATAACTGCAACTCTAGCCCCTAAAAATTTCTTTTCTAATGGGAAAGTTACAAAACCAACAGTCATTAAAGATATAGTGAAAGCTCCTATTACATAATAAGGAATACCTTGCATTTTTAATGTTGCTGCTAGTGGAAAGGCAACAAACCCTGGCATTACAGAAATAGAACCAAAACCCAATGCAATAAAAACTCCTTTTAATCCTGAGTCTTTACCTATATAGTTATGTAACAACTCTGGAGGAAGAAAAGCTATTGCTAAAGAAAACAATGCCATTACAAAAAAGAATAATGTACTCATATTCAACATCTTTTTACTAGCTTTTTTTAATGCTATAACAGTTTTCTTTTTATCTTTAAAGAAAGATAGCAAAAGCAAAACAGTTGTTAATATCCATAAAATTATATTCATATTTCCTACTATAATAAAATTATCCATAAAACACAAACTATAAGTTTGTATTTTATATTACTAATTCTTTATAGAACTTTCATTGACTATAATCAATCTTTAATTTTAACTTGACATAATTAAATTAAAATATATATTATGATGAATAGAATATGATTCTATTTATTATTTGGAGTTATTATGAAAGAAAATATACTTTCTTCTGCAAGAAAACTATTTTTAGAAAATGGATACTCAAAAACAACGCTAAAAGATATAGTTAAAGATGCAAATACTTCTATTGGAAATTGTTATTTTTATTATAAAAATAAAGAAACAATTTTAGCAGAGATTATAAAAAAAGATTCTGAAAAAGGTGATTTAAAGGTTGCCAATTTAATAAAAAAATATAAAATTAATAATTTAATAAAAAGAATTTCAACAATTATTTATGTACATTCTTTAGATATTTTAACAAATAAAGATGTAATTCAATTATATTTAATGGGTGCATCTTTTCCTGCAATAAGAAAAATTACATCTGAAAAAATAAAAAATCATATTATAGAATTAAATAAATTTAAAGATGAATCACATAAAAGAATCTTTAATAATGAATTTATAGAGATAGTGGATATATTTCCTACTCTTTATAAAAGTATATTTATCGGCCTTGCCGAAGGATTCTATTTAGGTGAATTTGATCGATCTGTAGATAATATGCTTGAAGTAATGGTAAAATGGGTTTTAATGTCATTAAATATTACCAAAGAAGAAATAGAAGAAAACTTAGTATTTTTAAAGTCAATAAAAATTCCTGAGTAATTATTATTTAATCAATTATACAAACAAATAAAAGCCTAAAATCTATGATAACAGAGTATAACTTTTAAATATATAAAAAAAATGCTTGACTTTTTTGATTATAGAATTATATTCTATAGAACGAGATTCTATAGAATATAATTCTATAATCTTTAAATTTTTTAAATGGAGGTTAAAATGTTAAAGAAAAATTTAATTACTATCATAGTAATAATGATGATTCCTTTAAGTGTATTAGGAGATCAACATATTAAAAATTTCAATATTGCGGTAATTCTTGATTCTAAAAATATAGAAAATAGGAATTTATTAAAATTGATATTAAAAGAAACAAATGATTTAATAGATAATAAAAATTTAAAAATAAATTTTAATAGAAAAAATATTTTTTATTCAAATAAAAAAGAAGAAATTAATAAAAAATATGATGAATTTACAAAAAATGAGAATATCGATTTAATAATAAGTTTAGGTTTTATTTCATCTACTGTAATATCACAAAAAAAAGAATACCTAAAACCAACTATTATATCATCAATAGTTAGTTCTAATATTCAAAAAATAGAAAACAAAAAAAATATGACTTATATAGATTTTTCATATAATATATACAATGATTTAGAACTATTTTTTAAAATTTATCATTACAAAAAAATTAATATACTACTTGATGATAATTACCTAAGTCTAAATCCTCAAATAAAGATTTTCTTTAAAGAAATTAATAAAAGTCCAGATTATCAATTCGAAATTATTGGTATATCAGAATTTATGAAAGGAGTTTCAAAACCTAAAGATAAACTAGCTGTTTATTTAACAGATATAAACAATTTAAATAAGGCTAAATTAGATGAATTAACAAACTATTTAAAAGACAATAAAATTCCATTTTTTACTGGTTTTAATAAAAATAATGATTCTATTGCCTTTTTTAAAAGAAATAGGAATGATATAAAAATAGCAAGAAGAATTGCTTTAGATATAAAGGAAATAATAATTGATAATAAAAAAATTAGTAACTTAGATAAAAAACTCAATTTAAAAAAGGAATTGATGGTTAATTTAAAAGCAGTGAACTTTTTTAATATAAAACTTGATTACAATATACTAATTGATTATGAATCCATAAATAATGAAAATAATTTAGAAATAATTTCTTTTTATGATGCAATTAAAGAGTCCGTAGAAAAAAATCTTAATATTTTAGTAAAAATAGAAGAATCAAAAATATCAAAAAAAGAAATTAACAAAGCATGGAATAATTATTTACCAAATTTAACAGCTTCTTTAACTGGAGCAATTATTGATGAGAATAGAGCAAAGGCAAGTTTTGGTATATTTCCTCAAAAATCAGTAATAGGAACTATTACTTTGCAACAATTAATTTTTTCTGAGAAAGCTAATTTAAATATTAATGTAAAAAAACAAGTTCATAAATTAAATAAATATAAAATAGAAGAAATTAAAGAAAATATTGCTTTAGATACAGCTATTACATATTTAAATTTAATGAAAATTAGAACTTTTAAGAAGATACAAAGAGAAAATCTAAAATTAAGTAAAATGCATTTGGAAATAGCAAAATCAAAACAAAAAGCTAATATGGGAAAACTTTCAGATATATATAGATGGGAAACTCAAATATCTTTAAACAAGAAAAAATTAATAAAAGTTAGAGCAAATGAAAAAATAGCAAAAATGGCATTAATGAAGCTTTTACACAGAAGCATGGAAACAAAATTTAAAATAGATGAAAATAATTTAAATATTGAATTAGTGATTAAAAAATATAAAAAATTAGATAATTATTTAAAAAACTCATCTGATTTAAAGAAATTTAAAGATTATTTTGTAAAAATAGGTTTAAAAAATGCAATAGAATTAAAAGAAATTAACCAAGTTGATAAAATTTATAAAAATCAAATAAACTCTATTAATAAAAGTTATTTTCTTCCAACAGTTGCAATTCAAGGAAAGCTCTCTTATAAATTTTGGAAAGATTCACCCGAAAGTGAAATAAAATTGCCACAAGGATATGAAGCATTTGCTCCAGTTATTAAAGAAAATATTCCCAAATTGAACGATTTAGAGTGGCAACTTGGCCTAAATATTTCATTACCTATATTTGATAATTATAGCAGAGTTTCGGAGAAAAATATCACAAAATCTAAAATATCAAAATTATACTTAAATAAACAATTAATAATGTCTGAGTTAGAACAAAAAATAAGAACAATGATAGAAGAAGTAGCAACTTCCTACATCTCAATAAATTTATCAGAAGATGCAAGTAATTCAGTAAATAAAGGCTTAAAGCTTGTTGAAAGTGCATACATAAAAGGAATAATACCAATTACAGAACTAATAGATGTACAAAACAATAATTTAATCGCCAAAGAGTTAGTTTTAAACTCAAAATATGAATTTATAATCAATTTAATGAAGGCTAAGAGAGTAGCTGGTTTTAAGCTATATCATCAAAATGATGAAAATATTATAAACAGTTTTTTAAATAAATAATTTATCAAAGGAGGAAAAATGTATAATAGTAAATTAAGAAAAATACAAAAGTTATCAATATTAGTATTAGTTTCATTAGTTTTTATTTCCTGTTCTAATAAGAAAGATATAAAAATCTATAAAGAGGTGATAAGACCCGTTAAATATCATACAATTAAAAGCTCCTCTGAAAATCAAGATTTATCATTTTCCGGGATATCCATGCCACAAGAACAAGCTAAAATAAGTTTTAAAATATCTGGAAATATCAAAAAAATATATGTAAAACTTGGCGATAAAGTAAAAAAAGGACAAATTATTGCTGAACTTGATCCTGAAGTTTATAAATTAAAATTAAGAGAAGCAAACATTGCATTAAAAAATATAAAAGCAAAGGCAAAAAATGCAGAATCAACATATAAAAGAATAAAAGCTTTGTATGAAGAACAGAATGTTTCTAAAAATGATTATGAAAAGGCTTTAACTATGTACGAAGTTTCAAAAACAGGTATAAGTGCAATTTTAAATAAAATAAAACAAGCAAAATTACAACTAAAGTATGCTACAATTAAAGCTCCTGATAATGGAGTTATTGCTTACATCTTACAAAAGGAAAATGAAAATATTGCAGCAGGAATGCCTGTTGTCGTATTAAACTATGGTAAAAAAACAGAAGTAGAAGTTGGGATACCTGAAACAGTAATGAATAAAATTAAATTAGGAATGAAAACTATAGTTAAATTTAATAGCTTAAAGAACAAAACATTTAATGGTAAAATTACTAAAATCGGAGTTTCTCCTAAATTAAACACTCCCCTTTTTCCTGTAACTATAGAACTTGAAAACACAAATAATAAAATCCTTACGGGTATGGTTGCTAAAGTAAAAATTAATTTAAATAAAAGAAGAAATAAAAATAAAATAACTATACCTACCCTTGCTGTTAATGAAGATAGTCAATCAAAATATGTATATATAATAAAAAATATAAAAAATAATATTGGTGTGGTAAAAAAAACTCATGTAAAACTAGGTAAATTAACAAATAAAGGGTTTGAAGTATTTTCTGGAGTAAAACTAGGAGATAAAATTGTTATCGCTGGTGTTAATAAAATGAAAGATGGCTTAAAAGTTAGAGTTTTAGGAGAGTAGTATGAAACTTACTAAATTAGCAATAAAAAATAATAGAGTCACTGTTATTGCATTAGTAATAGTGATAGTTGCAGGATTAATGACTTTCAAATCTATTTCACAATCAGAGTTTCCTGCTTTTACCATTAGAGTTGCAACTGTTATGACTGTGTTTCCAGGTGCAACACCTGAAAAAATTGAAAAATTAGTTACAGATAAATTAGAAAAAAAAATACAAGAAATGCCTGAAATAGATTTTATTAAAAGTGAATCCAAGGCGGGGGTATCAATTATTTATGTTAATATTAAAGAAGATTATAAAAACATGAGGCCAATATGGGATACTTTAAGAAGAAAAGTCAACACAGTTAAAACAAGTTTACCTAAAGGAATTTATGGTCCTTTTATAAATGATGAATTTGGTGAAGTCTTTGGAACACTAATCTCTATCAAAGGAAAGGATTTTAGTTATAAAGAATTAAAAGATATTTCAGATAAAGTTAGAAATAATTTATTAAATATAAAAGATGTTGCAAAAGTAAAAATTATAGGAGAACAAAAAGAAAAAATATTTATAGAATATAATAATGAAAAATTAGCTAAGTTTAATATTCCACCTTTATATATTAAAAAATTACTCAATCAACAAAACATTATCACTCCTGGTGGAAGCATAGAGCTAGATAACAAAAAAATTATCTATCTTGAACCATCAGGTAATTTTAAAAATATAGAAGAATTAAAAAATACTATAGTTAGATTGCCTAATCAGAAAGATGTATTCTTTTTAAAAGACTTAGTTGATATAAAAAGAGGATATGTAAATCCAGCTAAAGAAAAAGTTCATTCATCAGGAGAAGATTCTTTAATTCTTGCTATTTCTATGAGAAAGGGTGGAAATATTATAAATCTTGGTAAGGATGTGAAAAAAACTCTTAAAATATTAAAAAAAGATATTCCTTATGGAATGGATATGGATATAATGTATTTTCAACCAGATATAGTAAGTAACTCTGTTAATAATTTTTTAATTAATTTAATTCAGAGTATAGTAATTGTTATATTAATATTACTCATTTTATTAGGAATTAAAACAGGAATACTAGTTGCAAGTATGATACCTATTACTATAATAATGACATTTTTGGCTATGTATTTTTTTAAATTAGGAATCAATCAAGTATCACTAGCCGCATTATTAATTGCTTTAGGAATGCTTGTTGATAATTCAATTGTGGTATCAGAATCAATTTTGGTACAAATAAAAAATGGTATGTCCCCTTATAAAGCTGCAGTTTCTTCAACGAAAGAATTATATAAACCTCTTTTAATATCATCTTTAATAACTTCTTCTGCATTTTTACCTATATTTTTAGCTGATTCTAAAGTTGGAGAGTACACTTCTGCTATTTTTAAAGTTGTAACTATTACACTTTTAAGTTCTTGGTTATTATCTATAACTATCATACCTTTATTAGCAATAAAATTAATTAACCCCAAAAAAAATAAAGAAAATAAAGAAAATTATAATAATATTATTTACAAAACTTATAAAAAAACATTAATATGGGTATTAAGAAACAAATTAATTTCGCTATTAATAATTTTTTCACTTATGGGTGTTGCAATATACAATGCTACATTTATAAAAAAACAGTTCTTTCCAAGTTCTGATGCAAAAAATCTAACAGTTAAAATAAATATGCCTGCATTAACTTCATTAAATGAAACAGAAAAAGTTGTTAGCGGTATAGAAAGTTTAATAAAAAAAGAATTGAAAGTTAATAAAAATCGTAAAAATGGAGTGGTATCTTGGATTTCATATATTGGAGAAAGTGGTCCAAGATATATATTATCACATAACCCAAAAGCACCATCTACAGATTTTGCTTTTATGCTTTTAAATATAACAGATATTAAAGAGTTTAAACATATTAAAAAAGTCATAAATAATTATTCTTTAAAAACTTATCCTGATGCAAATATTAGAGTTGCAGCTACTCCTCTTGGTGTTCCTGTAAATTATCCTGTCGAAATTAGAGTTTCAGGAGAAAATGAAAAAGAAGTACAAAAAATTGTTAAAAAGATTAAAAATAAACTTAGTAAAATGAATGAAATAAGTATGATTACAGATAATTGGGGAGAAAAAACTCTTAGATTTAAAATAGAGATAAATCCAGTAAAAGCTTATCATGCAAATATATCTAATTTTGATATAGCAATTTCACTCCAAACTGCCTTAAGTGGATTAAAAATTGATGAATATAGAGAAGGATCAAATATTATAACTATAGATTTAAAGTCTATTAATGGTAAAAAACTTAATATTAATGAGCTTAGAACAATTAATGTATTTTCTACATCAGGGGGTAAATCAATCCCATTAAATCAAATTGCAAATATAAAACCTTATTATGGATATTCAAAGATTATTCGTAGAAACAGATATAGAACTATTACGGTACAAGCTGATTTAAAAGATGGAGTTGTTGCTAGTGTTGTTAATCAAAAATTAAGAAAATACCTTAATAAATTAAATTCAAAGCTTGAATATGGGTATAGTGCAAGTTTAGCAGGAGAAGCAGCCGAATCAGATATAGCAAATAAATCAATTTCGGAAAAATTGCCTATAGCAGGTTTAATTATTATTCTGTTACTTGTATTGCAGTTTAATTCTTTTAGAAAACCGTTAATCTTGTTTACGATAGTGCCACTTACAATAATAGGGGTAGTTTTAGGTTTAAGATTAACAGGAGCATCTTTTGGATTTATGACTCTTTTAGGGGTAATATCACTTTCTGGGATAGTAATTAATAATGCTAATGTTTTAATGGATAAAATAAGACTAGAGATAGAGGAATTAAAGTCAGAACCTCAAAAAGCTATTATTTCGGCATCTCAAACAAGACTAAGACCTATATTTTTAACAACTTTAACAACGGTTGGAGGTTTAATTCCATTATGGTTAGGAGGAGGTCCTTTATGGGAATCTATGTCCGTTTCATTAATTTTTGGACTTTCATTTGCAACATTAATAACTTTAATTGTTGTTCCTTTGATGTATTCAATACTTTATAGAATTAAATTTAATTAATCAGGTACAGAGGTTCATCAACCACTGTCAGCAGTGTTTTCTTCACAAAAATAAGCTAACTTTTACAAATAAAAGTATATCTTATTTTTAAATTTACTGATGTATTAATCAATACTCTAACAATTTTCTATTGTTGCCTATAAGTATATATATTTTAATATTAAACTTCCTTTTCATTCTTTTAATATAAGCTATATCTTTATTTCCTACAGATATTGCTGTTGCTAAAACATCTGATTTTATCGCATTATCAGAAATAACTGTAACGGAATGTGCATCTTCTACTGATAAACCTGTTTTAGGATTTATTATATGAGAATATTTTTTACCATTTTTAACTATATATCTTTTATAATCTCCTGAAGTTGCAACAGAATAGCAACTTTTAGTATTTTTACTTATTATTTTTAATAATTTTGATGTATTAAATGGATCTTTTATACCTATAGTCCAATTTTTATTATTTGGTTTTTTACCACAAATAAGCATATCTCCACCATAATTTATAATAAAATTTTTATAATTATATTTTTTCAAGATATAGGCTGTTTTATCTATAGAATACCCTTTAGCTATACCTCCTGTATCTAAAATTGTCCCTTTTTTTATTACTTTTATTATATCCTTTTTACAATTAATTTGTAAATTGTCTAAATTTCTAAACTTTTTAGGTGATTTATAAGCAATATTAAACCTATTTTCAGTACTTTTTTGGTAATTTACAGATATTTCTAACAATTTACAAAAAGAATGAACTACTTTTAAACTTTGATTATCATTTAAATTATTAAGTTTAGATAAATAACTTTCTTTTTTATAAAAACTATTTTCTTTATCAAATTGATCAATATATTCTTTTATTTCTTTTTCAAGTTTTATATTTCTTTTTTTAGCTACATATTTTACAGATAAATCTGTACCCATTTTAAAAAACTCTAATTTGAAAATATCAAACTTTTCAAATTTGCCTTGCTTATTACATGAAATAGAAATTATTATTATTAAAAAGGTTATACAGAGTTTCATGGTGTCCTATTCATAAAATATAATTATAGATTATTTTTTCTATATTACAATCTATTTTGACATAATGTTTTCTATGATGTACTATCACCTATTATTTTGGAGGAAAAGATGAATACAGAATTAATTAATATTTTTAACCAAATGTTTTCACCAATGACTAAAGATGTTTTAGAAGTAGCACCTTGCAGAATAGAAGTAAGTGATTTCATTGCAAGATTAAAAAGAAAAGAGAACATTTTAACATTAGATATTAGAACAGAAGAAGAGCTAGACTTTACAAAATTTACTTATGGAGATGTTTTAAATATAAGCATGAATACTCTTTTTACAGAAGAAAATATTGCTAAATTAGATAAAAATAAAGAAATCATTGTTTTATGTCATACTGGAGCAAGAGCTATTGCAATTACAACACTTTTAGGACTCTTAGGATTTAAAGCTGTAGCATTAAAAGGTGGTTGGGTGGCTATTTCTGAATATTTAAGTGCTAAAACTGCATGATATTAATATATTAAATAAACTACTTCCACCTTTTATTTATCCATTTATCCTGTTGCTCTTTAGTTAAAAAAGTCCATGCAATAACACGACTTATCTTGTTACCTTGTGACATTTCTATAATTTTTACTTCTGTAGCTTTTACTTTATCTAAGGTATAATATATATGTTTTAGATGTGTTTTTTTAGCAACTAATGTTGTAAACCAAAAACACGATAAAGAGAATTCTTTACTTTGTATTATCATCTTTTCTATGAATTTTTTTTCTCCGCCTTCACACCATAATTCATTACTTTTACCACCAAAGTTTAAAATGGGTGCGTTGTTACGTTTAGATATTACTTTATTATTTTGTTTTTTCTTTAAATTTTTCAAATTATTTAATTTACGAATAGTTCCAGCGTTTGCCTCTCTAAGAGAAGTATGAAATGGAGGGTTGCAAATAGTTAAATCAAATTTATTATCATTAATTATTCCTTTAAATATATTCTTTGAGCTTTTTTGTAATTTTATTTTTATATTTCTTTCTAACTTATTGTTTTCAATAATATTTTTTGCAGATTTGATTGCAATTGGTTCTATATCTGAACCAATAAATGACCAATTATATTCTTTATTTCCAATAATGGGATAAATACAATTTGCCCCAACACCTATATCAAGGCATTTTATTTTTTTTCCTTTTGGGATTTTATCATTATTACTACTTGCCAATAAATCAGCTAAATAATGAATATAATCAGCTCTCCCCGGGATAGGAGGAGATAAATAACCTTTTGGTATATTCCAATACTCAATTTTATAATGATGCTTTAATAATGATTTATTTAACATTGATACTGCTTCTGGATTAGCAAAATCAATAGATTGGTTGTTATATTTATTTAAAATCACAAATGGAGACAATTCTGGACTTGTTTTTATTAGTTCTTTAAAGTCATATCCCATATTATGCTTATTTCTTGGATGTAAGTTTGTTTTTTTCTCTATCATTTGGCTTCCTTAAGCTAAAAAAGTGATTATATCATATAAATATTAAATAAATAAGTATTATTATAAAAATCGCCTTAGAATATAGATAAATAAAATCTATCTATTTTTAGGGGTACACATCATTTTTGTGGTAGTGTCAAATAAATTGTGTCTTTATGTGTAAATCAAGAAAATATTATATTTTCAACAAAGCGAAAACAATATTTATATTGGTTGAGTGCTAAAATTTTAATGAATTTTTTATAAATTTAGTGAAATTTTGCCTGTAATAAACAATGTAGGGGCGAATCTTGTGTTCACCCTTTGGCCATGCCAAATTGGTTATGAAAGGCTATAATAATGGAGCAATCGTAAGAGCAACAACACTCATTAACTTAACTAAGATATTAAGTGCAGGACCAGCTGTATCTTTAAAAGGGTCACCAACAGTATCACCAACTACTGATGCTTTATGAGCTTCTGTTCCTTTTTTACCAGCTTCTTCAATTGATTTTTTAGCATTATCCCATGCTCCACCAGCATTTGACATAAAAAGAGCCATTAAAACTCCTGTTACAGTAACCCCTGCAAGAAGTCCTCCAAGCATAACTTTTCCACCAAAAAAACCAACTAACACTGGAATAACTATGGCAAGTAAACCAGGCATAACCATTTCTTTAATTGCTGCACCAGTTGAAATATCAACACATTTTGAATACTCTGCTTTACCATCAGCTTCATTAAAAACTGCAAGGTCTGCTTCATTCATTTTATCAACATCGTTATCATTTCTTTTCATAACTTCAAGAGCTGCTTTTAACTCAGGAATATCTTTAAATTGTCTTTGTACTTCTCTAATCATTGCCATAGCTGCTCTACCAACAGCATTCATTGCCATTGAGGAAAATAAGAAAGGAATCATTCCACCAACAAACAAACCTGCCATAACTTTAGGGTCTGCAAGATTAATGGTTTTAACTCCTGTTTGTTGCATATAAGCTGAAAATAATGCTAGTGCAGTAAGTGCAGCACTACCAATAGCAAAACCTTTACCAATAGCTGCTGTTGTATTACCAACGGCATCAAGTTTATCAGTTCTTTCTCTTACCTCATGAGGAAGTCCTGCCATTTCAGCAATACCACCTGCATTATCTGCAATTGGTCCATAAGCATCAACTGCCAACTGAATACCTGTTGTTGAAAGCATTCCAAGCGCAGCAATAGCAACACCATAAAGCCCTGCAAAAGCATAAGAGCCTAAAATCGCAGCAGCAATTAAAAGAATTGGAAGAGCAGTTGATTGCATCCCTGTCCCAAGACCCGCAATAATATTTGTTGCGGCACCTGTTTCTGATTGTTTAGCAATTGCATTAACAGGACCTTTACCTGTCGCACAATAGTACTCTGTTGCAATACCAATTAAAGTACCCGCAACCAAGCCAAAAATAACAGCTAAAAAAATACCTAAAGGAGCAGAAACATCCATTGTTGCTCCCATTACACTTGCTTTAACATCAGAGGGTATTAACATTCCTATTACAAAGTAAGATGCGACAATCATCATTCCAGCTGCACCAAATGTACCTAAATTAAGTGCTGTTTGAGGATTTTTTCCTTCTGATGTTCTAACAAAAAATGTTCCTATTATAGAAACAAGAATACCAAGACCAGCTAATACTAATGGAAGTAAAATAGCATTCAATCCCTTTCCACCAGCATTAGTAATATGATGCATAAAAGCAGTTCCAAGAACCATAGAGCCAACAATTGAACCAACATAAGATTCAAATAAATCAGCACCCATTCCAGCAACATCACCAACATTATCACCAACATTATCAGCAATAGTTGCAGGATTCAAAGGATGATCCTCAGGAATACCTGCTTCCACTTTACCAACTAAGTCAGCACCAACATCAGCAGCTTTAGTATAAATACCCCCACCAACTCTTGCAAATAAAGCAATTGAAGATGCTCCCAATGAGAAACCTGTTAAAACATTTAATATTTTAAGCATATTACCATCAAATATATTAAAATATAGTATAAATAATCCACCTAAGCCAATAGTTGCAAGACCAACAACGCTCATTCCCATAACGGCACCACCTCCAAAGGCAATGCCAAGAGCTTTAGAAAGCCCTGTCCTTGCAGCATTTGTTGTTCTTACATTAGCTTTAGTAGCAACTTTCATCCCTAGATAACCAGCTAATGCAGATGCAACCGCTCCAACAATAAAAGACAAAGCTATCAAATAACTACTATTTTCTTTTCCTGCATTTGAAAGACCTAATGCAATAGCTACTACTACTACAAAACCAGCTAAAACAGTATATTCTCTCTTTAAAAAAGCCATAGCTCCAACGCTAATATTTTTAGCAATTGTTGCCATTCTCTCATCACCTACCTCTGCCTTGCTTACAGCAGATGCTTTAATAAATGCATAAATTAGAGCTAATGCTCCTGCAATTGGTGCTACAAACATCAATTTGTTCATTTACCCTCCATGAAATTGATTCATTGTTTCTAAAATATCATTTTCTAAATAAAAAATTACAGAATCAGCTGATTTCTCAATTAAATCATCTAATTCTGCTTCTTCTTCAGATGAAAACCTCTGTAAAACATAATCAGCAATAGGGATTCTACCAATTGGCCTTCCTATTCCTACCCTTAATCTATTAAACTCTTGTTTTGATAAACTTGCCCCTATGGATTTCAATCCATTATGGCCTGCAAATCCACCACCTTTTTTAAACTTTATTTTTCCAAACGCTAAATCCAATTCATCATGAATCACTAAAACGTCCCTTGATTCTATTTTAAAAAATCTTGATGCAGGTAAGACAGATTCTCCACTTAAATTCATATAAGTCATCGGTTTTAATAAAATAATATCCTCTCCATTGTAAGATTTCTTATTAAATTTACCTTTAAACTTTTCTTTACAAATGTCAGTATTTAGCTTCTGAGCCACTCTATCAACAATTAAAAAACCTATGTTGTGCCTAGTCATTTCATATTTAGTACCTGGATTTCCTAAGCCAACTATTAGTTTCATTGCTATCCTAATAAGAATCACTATTCAAAATAATGCAATGCATTATAACAAAAAAAAGTAGAATTGCAAGTATTTTTAATATTAAAAATTCCTTTTTCTAATTTTTACTTTTTAATTGATTATTAAAAATAAATCTTGCTTGCAATAAAACAATATTTTATTATAATAAGTAGTTTTGATTTTGATTAGTTTTAGGAGTAACAATGAATATTAATGAAATTATAAATAATTACTATATATTAGGTTCTCTCGCAGGCTTAGTTTTGTTTATATTTTTTATAATTATTATAGAAAGTAAAAATAAAAAGGATAAATTAAAAAATGATAGATTAGAATTGGAAAAACTAGAAAAAGAGAAAGAAGCTACAGAGCAAAAAGCCTTATTAGAACAAAAAAGAATAGAAGAAGAAGCTAGAAAAGCAAGAGATGAAGCAAGAAGATTAGCATTAAAAGAAGAAAAAAGAATAAAAGGAGAAAAGAAAAAAGCTGAAATAGAAGCAATGAGAAAGCTTGAACTAGAAAAGAAAAGGGAATTAGAAAAATTACAACAAGAAGAATTAGATATTAAAAAAAGAGAAGAATTAGAAATAAAACTAAAAAAAGAAGTAGAAAAAAAAGCTTTATTAGAACAAAAAAAAATAGAAGAAGAAGCAAAAAGAAAACAAGAAGAAGTAAAGAAAAAAGCAGAATTAGAACAAGAAAGAATTGCTAAAGAAAGAAAAAAAGAAAAAGAAGCATCCGAAAAGAGAAAACAAGAAGAATTAAAAAAAATAGAAGAAAAGGGTAAAACATTTAAAGAGGGGCTTGCAAAAACAAAAAGATCCGGATTCCTGGGTAAATTAAATAATTTATTTAATGAAGTAAAAGAATTAAATGATGATTTTCTTGATGATTTAGAAGAATTATTGCTAACTTCTGATATTGGCCCTAAAACAGCTGATGTATTATTTGAAAAAATTAAAGAAGGAATGGATAAAAAATCTATTAAGGACAGTGCTTCGGTAATAAGCTTTTTAAAACAAGAAACTTTTGACATATTAAATATAAAATTCGAAGAAAAAATCAATAAAAAACCATATATCATGTTATTCATTGGAGTTAATGGTAGTGGAAAAACTACAACTATAGGAAAATTAGCCTCTCAATATATAAAAGAAGGTAAAAAGGTTTTACTTATTGCAGGAGATACATTTAGAGCTGCAGCTGTTGAACAATTAGAAGTTTGGGCAAAAAGAAGTGGAGCAGGATTCCATTCTGGAAAAGATAAGCAAGATCCTTCTAGTGTTATCTATGATGGAATTAAAAAAGGCCTAGATGAAAATTATGATATTATTATTGGTGATACATCAGGAAGGTTACATACTGATAAAAAATTAATGGAAGAACTAAAAAAAATTAAACGCTCCGCAGTAAAAGCACATAAAGATGCACCTCATGATGTTTTTTTAGTTTTAGATTCAACAAATGGACAAAATGCTATACATCAAACTAAATATTTTAATGAAGCAATGGATATAACAGGAATCGTTTTAACGAAAATGGATGGTACAGCTAAAGGTGGTGTTATTATTGGTATTTCTAATACTTATAATATCCCTGTTAGATATGTAGGTATTGGTGAAGGCATTAATGACTTGAAAAAGATGGATGTAGAAGAATTTGTAGATGCATTATATTCAAATGATTAAAAGCAAATTTATATCATTCTTTGATTTATCCTCAAAAGAAGCTTTTTTTTCTTATATTTTATCTATAGTAATATTTTCATTAGCAAAACTAACTCCAACAATACGGCCATATATAATACTTATAACACTTGTATATATACCAATGTTTTCTGCAAAAATTAATCATATTGATTATTTAAAATATGGCTTATTAAATATAGATATAAAAAAGAGTTCTTACTATTTATTAATTTGGATAATAACAATTTTTCCTGCTTATTTTATATTAATCTTTGTTTTTAAATTTGGTAGTGATTTCAAAGAACATTTATTTACAATAAAACTCCCTAAAGATATACTATATTATTTAGCTTACAATATAATTGTTGTTGGATTTAGTGAAGAATTTTTTTATAGAGGATACTTACAACCTTTAATTCAAAAAAGATTTAATTTTCAAATTATTCCTAAAATAAAACTAGATACAGGGATAATAATAACGTCATTAATATTTGGATTAGGACATTTTTTAACATATTTTACAGTTTTTTCAGCTTTAACATTTTTGCCATCTATAGTTTTTGGAATCCTTAGAAATCAAACCAATAACATATTAGCATCTGTATTATTCCATGGGATAAGTAATGCAGTTTTGTATGTTATTATTTTAAATATTGGAAATATTTTATAATTTTTTAGATTTTAGCTAAAAAATCCGTGTAAAACACCATGTAGAGAGATTACATATCTCCTTTGTTTAACCCTTAGACAACCATGGTGATTGTAACGGCCTAAACTATTTTATCTACAACTCATATCACTTGAATACAATGAATAACTTCCATCTCTATTATCAATCCAAAAGAAAGAATAATCATTTTTATCTACAAAAGAAACCCTTGGATTATAAATATGATGAAGACCATCACTCAAAAGATTATTTTCAATAATTCTACCATCCCAAGATATTTTTCTTAGATATACTTCATTGCTATTGTTGGTTGTAAAAACATATTCATTTCCATTCCAAAAGAAGTCTCTTGGAGTATCACTTAAGTTTAAATTAATTTCATTTCCTAGTTTTTGATTATTTTCATTTAATAATAAAAGTGCATATCTATTGCTATAACTAGAATTTCTAAAGAAAATAGCATATTCACTTCCATTCCAAATAATTTTAGGCGAAATTGCACTTGAAGTATTGTATAGTAAATTTATTGGAGAAAGAAGAACTACTCCATCACTTTCTATTACAGTACTATCTGAACTAAGAATTTGATAATATAATCTTTTTGGAGATTCATCTTTTATCCAAACCATAGAGTAATTATTATCTTTATTTAAGGTGATATCAAAATCATAAATAGGAATATTTGCAGCAGTAGTTGGTTTTGTACCAATTAAATAATCTCCAGTTGGCCTTATTAATCTATAATAAACAGTTGTTACACCAAGATTACCATCGATATCTCTCTTTTTTTCTTTCCAAAAAATAGCATAATGAGCTTCAACTTCATTCCATAGTAGTTTAGGTGCCCAAGCATAAGTATTATTAGATGTTGAAAAGGTAAGTCTAGTTTCAGGAGTTAAGGTACCGTCTTCAGAAACTAGTCTAAAATATATGTCTTTTGTTGTCATTGTATCAGTAGTATATCTGCTATCTTCCCATGCAACTAAATACTTATCTCCGCCCCAAATAACGGTTGGATTTAATTTATTTTTATCATCATTTAAATCTCTTAAATTAATAATTGAAGTTTCTTTAAGTATAGTTCCATCTGAATTAAGAATAGTTAAAAATATACTTTTTACACTATCAGTATCGCTTGTATTGCCCGACCAGACAATAGCATATGTATTACCAGCATTAGTAGCAATTTTCATATCTGTATTATAAGGCATAGGCATAATTAAATTATCATTATAATTTAATTTTAAACTTTTATTAGCTATACATCTACAAATATTTGATTCAGAACTTGTTGCAACACATTCTGCATCATTTTCACATGAAACACCTTCACATGGACTAGCACAAACATCAGCATCTTTGGTTTGAAAATATCCTTCTTTACAGCTACAACCATTATTGCCACCATTAGTAATCATATTACCTGCTTCATTACAAGAATAAAGACATTCACCATTTTTAAGCTCGTAACCTTCTTCACATTCGCAAGCATTATTTGCTGAATTTGTAAAAGCATGGTCGTTGTATTTACAATTAAATGTACATATTCCTGAAATATCCAGATAATAACCATAATTACAAACACAGGTACCTTCGTTTGTAGGGTAAGCATTTGCATCATCACATTTAGTTAAACATTGACCATTAACCAACTCTTTTCCTTCTTCACAAGAACAAGAAATCAAGTTATTACTTTCATCTCTTTGTGCTTGCAAATCACCAAGACACTCACAGCCATTATTATAAATATTTATCTTAGAATTCTCAATATTTGAACAATCAAACAAACACTCACTTCCTGTATTGATATATCCACTATCACATAAACATGCAGGAATACCATCATTAGATTCACATTTACCATGCCCTGAACATGTTATACCTGCACATGAACTAATTAACTCGCCTGCACTGTCTGTATCTGCACAAGAGGATACAAGTGCTATAAAAACTGCCATTATTAATAGTAATCGTTTCATAAACCCCTCAAAAAAAACTTAGATGTTATTATAGTATAATTTTTTTATTTTATCAATAATATATTGCTTAAAACTTAGATTAATTTATAATTCTCTTAAAAAATTATCAATTAATTCAGTAAAGATTCCTTTTACTCTTTCTGCTGTTTCTTTAACTTCATCATGAGATAACTTTGTTTCAGATATCCCTGCTGCTAAATTTGTGATACAAGAAACTCCAACAACTTCAACTCCAGAATGATTAAATACTGCAACTTCCGGAACAGTACTCATTCCTACGGCATCTGCACCTAAAGCACTTGCCATTCTTATTTCAGCAGGTGTTTCATAGGTAGGACCACTCATCGCAATGTAAACACCTTCTTTTATATTAATGTTTAAATTATCTGCAACTGATTTCATCTTATTTCTTAAGCTAAGATTATAGGCTTCACTCATATCAGGAAATCTTGGTCCAAATGTTTCTAAGTTAGGACCCTTTAAGGCATTATCACCCATAAAATTGATATGATCTGTTATTATCATTAATGCACCTGTTAGAAAATCTCTATTAATTCCACCAGCAGCATTTGTTATAACGGCCTTTTTAACCCCCAATGCACTAAATACTCTTGCAGGAAAAGTTACTTCTCTCATAGAATACCCTTCATAAAAATGAACTCTTCCTTGCATTGCAACAACAAGTTTTCCATGAACTTCACCTATAACAAGGTTACCACTATGGCCAACAACTGTTGATTTTGGAAAATTAGGTATGTCATTATAAGAGATAACCATTTTATTTTTAAATGTATCAGCATAATCTCCAAGACCACTACCTAAAATAACTAAAATTTCAGGAAATTTTTCTACTTTTTGAGCAAGATAACCAACAGCTTCGTTAATTTCTTTTAAATATTGTTCATTATTCATTTTTCCTCCCTTTGAATTGAAAATCTTATTAATGATTTTAATACCTGATTAGATTTCACTTTACCAAAAACTCCTTTTAAATCTTCATATATTGTTGGGTCCTTTATCAGAGCCCCTAAAGAACCTCTTCCTTCATGTATATTAGTCATAACTTTATTAAGCTTAATCGCTGAATCTGTTAATAACTCTTTTATCTCGGATTTCTCAAAAATTATATTATGAATTAAACCATGACCATCTACTATTTCATTTGTAATCTTAACAGAATCAGATGAAACTAAAGCAAGACTAGCCATAATTTTCTTCCCATTTTTACCATATATCAACTGATGAGTAACTGAATTTTCATTATTTTCTATTTCTTTTGTGATTCTAAGCACTGATTCAGATAGCTCCTTTAAGTTTTTAGATGTTTTATTTAGATTATCAATTGTTTGAATTAGTTTCTTTTTATTGCTTTTATCAAAAACAATAGTTCCAAGCATACCTCTTTGATTTTCTACTGCATCAAGTGTTTTTTCAACAAAGCGACCAACTTTAATTAAATATGTTAATAAATCTGAACTTTTATAATTATCAACCATATCTCCAATGGTATTAAGAATGTTTTTGGTTTTTATTAAAACTTCACCCGCTGTTTCAACTGCTTTTATAGGATCAGCTGATACATATCCCATAATAAAATCTCCATCTTTTATGCTTTTATGATCTCGCCCAGGAGAAATATTAACAGCTTTACTTCCAAGAAGGCTTTTAGTTGTAATTTTAGCAACAGCATCTTTTTTTATAAATCTTAAGTATGGTTTTCTAATAGAAAAAGTAACTTTAATTCGCTCATCTTTAGTTGTTTTAGGAAACTCAATATTAGAAACACTTCCAATGTACTTTCCATATAAATAAACTGATTTATCTTTACTTAATCCCTTTATATTTCTAAAATAAGCATAAACGGTATAATTTTGCCCCACATATCCCTTTTTTTTACCAAGTGTAAGAATCACCCATCCCAACATAAAAAACATTATCAACATAAACATTCCAACCATAGCTTCTAGTTTTCTATTTTGTTCCATACTACTCCGATATTCCATTTATAAAACGATGAACAATAGGATTACCAGTATCCCTTATATCATTAACACTTCCATAAAAGATTATTTTTTTATCCCATAACATCGCAACTTTATCTGATATTGTAAATGCAGACTCCATATCATGAGTTACAACAATTGATGTTAAGTTTAATTCTTCTTTTAGCCTAATAATAAGATTGTTAATTAGTGTAACATTTATAGGGTCAAGCCCTGTTGTTGGTTCATCATATAACATTACGGTTGGATTAGTTGCTAGGGCTCTAGCTAAACCAATTCTTTTTTGCATTCCACCACTTAATTCAGCAGGCATTAATTTTTCTGTACCAGGAAGCCCAACCATTTCTAAATTTTTAGCAATAACTCTTCTCATTTCTTTATTAGTCATTTTAAAGTGCAATTTTAATGGATAAGCAATATTTTCCTCTACATTTATAGAGTCAAACAATGCTCCACCTTGAAACAACATTGCAATTTGTTTTCTAATAGGTAAATATCTTCTTTCTGAAAACTTGCTAATATCCTGATTATTAAAAAGGATACTACCGCTATCTGCCTTTAATAACCCTATTAGTATTTTTAATAAAACAGATTTACCCGTTCCGCTTCCACCAAAAATTGTAGTCGTTTGAGATTTAATAATATCTAAATTTAATGTTTCGTATACAATATTATCAGAAAATCTTTTCTTTATGTCTTTAAAACTAATAATAATATTTTTATTTTCTACCATAAAACATCAAACCATTTAAATTTAACAACCATAAAAAATTTACTCAAGAAAAAATTTGTAATCAATATGAATATAAATGTTGTTTGCACTGTATCCGTTGTTGATTTTCCAACTGATTCAGTACCATAACCTGTTCTGAAACCATTTGCAACTCCAATTATAGCGATAAGATAACCAAAAACCATAGATTTAATTATAGAATGAATAATTTCTCTATTTTTTAAAGAACCTCTAACGACTTTTAAAAATATTGCAGGGTCTAAGTTATATTCAATTGAGGAAACAAAGGCACCACCAATAAATGATACCAGATCTGCCCAAATTGTCAAAAAAGGAAGTATTAACATCACTGCAATAATTCTAGGAGCAAGCAATCGTCTAATGGGATCATCACCTAGTGACCTCATTGCATCAATTTGTTCGCTAACCTTCATAGAACCTATTTCTGCAGCAAAACCACTACCTATCTTTCCTCCGACTAGCAACGCAATAAAACCAGGTCCCAGCTCCCTAACCATAGCTAATGCAACCAATTTAGGAACTTTATCAAGTGCACCATAAGATTTTAATCCATAAGCAAATTGAATTGTTATAACCATTCCAATGAAAACACCTATTATTGTAGCTAAAGGCAAAGATTTAACACCAACAAAATATACTTGCCTAACTACTAAATAAAAATTTACGCCTTTAGTAAATAAACCTCTAAAAAATTCAATGGTAAATCTCACTATTATACCTGAGAGTATAATAAAATCTATAAATTTAAAGCCTAAGTTACTAAAAAACTTCATCATTTAACAAATACCTTAATGTTACTACCTTTTATAATTTTGAATTTATTAACAACATTATTGAACTTTTTTTGGTTTTCATAAAAAGTTGCTATTGTTGAAATTAAAACGAAATCATACAAGCAACCATCTTTTTTAAAAATATAATAATCTATTTTCCTTTTTACACCGTCTAATGATGCAAGAACTATAGAATGCAAGCCTTCACGGTTTTCAATTTTTAATTTTTCTGATTTTATTATTTTTTTATGCTTAAAACCAAGCAATAAATGAGTTCTTAAAATTGTTAAAGGCACATCGCTACTTCCACTACATTTTCCATTAACATAAATAACAGAATTATTTTTAGTGTTATAAAAAACTAGATTTAAGTAATTAACATCTAGTCGCTTCCAAACTTTAGGAAGCCTCCCTATGTTATACTTTAGCTCACTATTTTTATATACGCCATTAATGTATATCCCTCCCTTAGTGGTTTTACCAGAGGTACAAGAAAATATAAATAAAGATATTATTAATAATAAAAAACTTTTCATAAGATTTATATACCATATTTAAGTAAAAAAACAAATTATTGTTTAGTTATAAGCTCAATATTTTCCATTTTTTGGTAACTATTCAGTATTTTTTATTTCTTTTTACCAAACTTATGAATTGCCATACCATGAATATCTTCAACACCTTCTAAAACTATTTCACTTAAAGTAGGATGAGGAAATACATTTCTTACAAAATCTTCTGCTTTCATTTTATTATTTATTGCAAGAGTTATTAACTGTATTAAATTTGAAGCATCTGCTCCCATAATTGTAGAACCTACAATAAGATCATTTTCAGCAATATAAAAAATAGCAAGACCTTGTTCTTCGCCTATGGCCATTGCTTTTCCACTTGCTTGATACGAAAACATTCCTTTTTTTAGTTTAATATCACTATTTTGAGCAGTTAGACCTACTGTTGCTATTTCTGGAATTGAGAATATTGCAGATGGTATTGTTGAACTTGGATAATTTTCATTAACAATACTCGCTAATGCTTTTTCTCCTTCATAAGATGCCACATGAGCTAATAACATGCCTCCGCTTACATCTCCTATAGCATAGATATTATCTATATTTGTTTTGTAATATTTATCAACAATTATAGCGCCATTTGGAGTTTTGCTTATTCCCAAATTATCTAAACCTTTAATATCAGAATTAAACTTTCTCCCTATAGAAATTAAAGCTTTCTCTGCTCTAAATTCTGCTCCATCTTCAAGTTGAAAATATGCTTCTTCATTATCATTCTTGATTACTGTTGTTTTCTTCTTTAAATAAATATCAATTCCTCTTGATTTTAGAATTTTTGCTAATTGTGAAGATATCATTTTATCTACTGAAGGCAAAATCTGTTTTTCAAGCTCTAAAATCGTTACTTTTACACCAAAGGCATTAAAAATATTCGCAAATTCAATACCCATTACTCCTGCGCCAAGTATAATTAAGGATTTAGGAAGTTCTTTTATATTTAGTAAATCAGTAGAATCTAAAATCACATTGTGGTCTATATTAAAAAAAGGCAACATTAGAGGGCTTGATCCAGTTGCAATAATAATATTTTTACTATCTATTTCTTCATCATTTACTTTTATTTTATTTTTATTGATAAATTCAGCTTCACCAAAAATTAAATTAACTCCATGTTTTTTTAACAATGCTTCAACTGAAGATGTCATTTGTTTAACAACTTTATCCTTTCTTTGTTGAGCAATATCAAAATCAAATGTTGTATTTTCTGATTTTATACCAAATTTTTCATTTTCTTGATTTACTTGTATAAGCCTATGAGCAGTGCCATACAAGGCTTTTGTTGGAATACAACCTACATTTAAGCATACACCACCTACTTTATTTTTTTCTATTAGTGCAACACTTAATCCTTTTTGTGCCGCTCTTATTGCAGTGTGATATCCACCAGGCCCTGCACCAATTATTGTTAAATCATACATAATTACTCCATAAATAATATATTATTATCATAAATAGCTTTATTAAAATGTCAATTATAATTATAAATTTCACAAAAAATTTGAATTATTTTCAAAATATGTGTTAATCTATGAAACCCATTATATATGAGGAGTATATGGAGCTATTAAAGGAAATTTCAGAACATCACATAAATAAAGAGTATAGACCTGTTGTTGTATTAGTAATAAAAAATAAAAATTCTAAGTATTTAGTTGTTCAGTCTATCAAAGGAATAAAACCATGGAGTTTTCCTCAAGGAGGTATAGAAGCTGGTGAAATTCCTCAAGATGCTCTATTTAGAGAAATAGAAGAAGAAGTTGGCATTAAAAAAAGTGATTTAACTATACTAGTTAAAAACTTTTTTTATAAAATAGTTGACGCTCCTCTTGATAGAAAAGACAAACGAGGATTTACAAAAGGAAAGGCATATTATTTTAATTATTGTAAATATGATGGACCATTAAGTTTAACCCTTCAAGAAGAAGAAATAAATGCATACGAATGGGTAAATCTTGATAGGCTTATAGAACTTCTAAAACGAGGTAGAAAAGAGAAGTTAGATATGACTCTTGAGGCAATTAAATCGCTAAAGAACTTCTAATTCTATCCAAGAAATATTATCAATACTATCTAAAATCAGATCTACCAAATATTCTTTATTAATTTCATTATCAAAAGTTAATTCTATTATATTTTCTTCAACTTGAGCATTGATAAAATTTTTATTAATTTTATTTAAAATCATAAATAACTCCTCTATATATATTTTTTGTGTAAAAAATAACTCAAAAATAATTTTTTTATTTTTTATTTTTACTACTTTTTTTATTAGCTGTTTCATTTTTTTCGCTATTATTTGATTTCGTAACTGGTTTTAGTTGAATAAATGCTCCAGGAATTAAAATAGGAAATAAATCTAGTTTCATGTCAATAATATCAGATTGATCTTTTCTAAAAGCTATACCAATATTGGTATAACTGTATTTCCTTTCTCCTTGTCTTTGATAAGGTTTAACTAATAACATTTGGTAAACGGTTTGTGGCTTATTCATAATAAACTCCTATAAAATAATTAATAAACATTATAACTTAATCAATTATACTTCCAATTTTATAAAAAAATAAAAAAAAGCTAAAATAAGCCTTAAATAAAGCCTAATAACAATATTTATTTTTTATTATAATGTTACAAAAAAATAAAAAATGTTCCATTTGTAAACATAAAATTTTTTTTTTTATAAAAAATCCGATATAATTAATATTATTGGAGGAATTATGAAATTTTTACTAACATTTATATTATTTTTTTTGTTTATATCGTGTAATCCAGCAAAGAACAATCCGATTAACGATAACTATGATTTAAAAGCTTCTTTAAACAGTGAGTTAAAAATAGAATTAACTTGGAACTCTTTAAGTTTAAATTCAGAAATAAAACAATATGAAGTTTATAAAAGTATAAACAAAAATGATAATTATATAAAAATATCAACTATTAATTATGATGAAAATCTAAACTTTTATAAGTATATTGATGATTTTACTATATCAGGAAATAAAACTTATTATTATAAAGTAAGAGCAATAACCATTATTTCAAATGAGAAATTTTCACAAATTGTAAATTATAAAGCAAGCACAGACATTGATGGAGATGGCTTCATTGAAGATGATTGTGCAGCAAATCTAAAAGATATAAATCCTGGAACAATAGAAATCTGTGATGGTATAGATAACAATTGCAATGAAAATATAGATGAAGGCATTAATGATGTTATTGTTGGAACAGATACTGGAGAATGCCAAAAGGGTATAGTTTCTTGTGTTGATGGAAAATTAAAAACAGTACAAGAAGAAATTAAACCCACCGCTGAAGTTTGTGATAATCTTGATAATAACTGCAACGATCAAATAGATGAAAATATTGAAGATATTATTACAGGAACCAACACCGGAGAATGTAAGCAAGGTATAAAAAGGTGTATAAATCATCAGCTTGTAACAATAGAAGAAGAAATTCCTCCATCAGATGAAATTTGTGATGGAAAAGATAATGATTGTAATAATCAAATAGATGATAACATTGGAGATATTATTACCGGAAGTAATATTGGTGAATGCCAACAAGGAATACAAAGATGTGTTAATTCTGAGTTAATTACTATACAAAATGAAATTACCCCTCAAGAAGAAATTTGCAATAATTTAGATGACAATTGTAATAATCTAATTGATGAAGACTTATATAAACCATGTTCAAATGTTTGTGAAAATGGTGAAACAATCTGTATTGAAGGACACTGGCTTGGTTGTGATGCTATGAGTCCCCATAGTGAAGATTGGATTAATAATACTCCGGCGAGAAGAACTTATTTTGCAAAAACTATTTCTAATAACAACAAAGTTTTTATTTTTGGAGGAGAACTACCAACACAAGAACTAGCAAATGATTTATGGCAATACAATGAAACCACTAAAATATGGAAAAAATTTGTAACCCAAGGTAATAAGCCTATTCCAAGAATTTATTCTTCAATAACCTACAAAAACTCAAGCAAAGAAGTTTATTTATATGGAGGAATAGATGCTTTAGGTAATATTTTAAATGATTTTTGGAAATTTGATATAGAAAACAATACATGGGAGCAAATTTTTATAAATAACGCAATAAATATTAAACTATATGGAGCTTCAGTTTTTAATGATGGCTTTGATAATATCTTTTTATTTGGAGGAAAATCAGAAAACACTGTAAATTCTATAACTTATAGATATTCTATAAGTCAAAACAAGTGGAGTAATATTAATAGTTCGCTTAATCCTAGTGCAAGATATAGTCAATCTCAATTATTTATACCATCTACAAATTCTTTTTATATATTTGGAGGAGTTTTAGAGGATAGTAGCTTAACTAATGAACTATGGAAATTTAATTTAATTACTTTTGAGTGGACGCTAGAATCCAACGATAATACTATTGCTAATACTTCAGAATCATCTGCTTGGTTTAAAGATAATAAATTATACTTTTGGGGAGGAAAAAAAGAAAGTACCAGTGAATTAACATTATATAAATATGATTTAAACACTCAAACTTGGTCTATACTAAATTCTCAAGAAGAAAATATTATTTCTTCTGTTATTATTGATAACTTAAATAATTCTGTTACTATTTGGGGCGGAAATGACAATTCAGAGTTAGTTGTAAACAAAGATTTAATTTTTAATTTAAATACAGAAAAATACTCTATAAAAAAAGATATAGCTAGCATGTATAAAGCATCACTTACTTTTGATTATACAGAAAATAAAACTTATTTATTTGGTGGTTTTACTGAAGCAGGATTTTCTAATGAGTTATGGGAATATTCTCCAGTTGATAACTCTTGGAAAAAAATAGATTTAGGAATTAAACCTGAAGCAAGAGAAGGAGCTACATTAACTTATAGTGAAATAGACAACTCCTTGTATTTATATGGAGGAAGAGATGAAGTTAATAACTATGGCAATTTATGGAAACTTGACTTAGCAAACAAAGATAATTGGGAAAATTTAAATACAACCAATGGACCTTCTTATAGAATTGACGCCTATTTATTTTATAAAGATGGAGATATTTATTTATTTGGAGGTAAAGAATCAGAATTTTTTACTGATTTATATAAACTAAATAAATTAGAAAACAAGTGGAATAAAGTACTTTATGATACATCTAGTAGTATACCAAATAACAGAAACAACTATTCTGTTATTTATTCACCTAGAAACGATTATTTGTTTTTATTTGGAGGTAAAAACGATGATAAATTAAATGATTTATGGGTATTAGATATAAATACTAAAAAGTGGCTTACCTACTATATTGGAATAGTTAAGCCTGCTAAAAGAGATAATTCTAAGTTTTTATATGATTATAAAAATAATTCCATATATTTATTCGGTGGAATTGATGATGACAATAATTACTTAGATGATATTTGGTCTCTTGAAATTGGAGCTACAAATTGGACAAAAATAAAACCAAATTCTAATTATTATGCCTTCAATAAAAGAAATGGACTAAATATTTTTTGGGTAAATACTTCCCAAGATCATTTTATATATGTTTTGGGTGGTAAAAATAATAGTGATTACTTTTATTTACCAAATAAATTAAATATTTCTTGTGATGAAAATTAGAATCTACAAGCTTTTAGCTGAAAGACTAACTTTTATCCTTCTTGGAGTAAAATGAGCAAGAGTCATCACTACATTCATTAAAAAACCATAAATTGAATTTAACTTAGCTTTTTTTGAATCCTTTAATGCCTTTTTTACAACTTTTATAGATTCATAAATAAATACGGGCTCTTTACCATTTGTTGCCACATCGAAAAACTCAGTTTTAACAGGTCCAGGGCAAACTGCAATAGCATGTATCCCCTTAGGTTTAAGCTCTAAGGCCAAAGCATTAGTGAAATTAACTACAAAAGCTTTACTTGCGGCATACACTGCAAAATTTTTCATAGGTAAAAAACCGGCTGTTGATGCTACTTGAATTATTTCTCCACTTTTAGACATAAATTTAATGGAAAAGTATGTAACTTGAACCAATGCTCGTATATTTAAATCTATCATATTTAATTGCTTATTCAAATTAAGTGTAGAAAACTCTCCCATCAAACCAAATCCTGCGTTATTAATAAGATATTTTATTTCGTATTCTTTTTTTTCTAATTCTAGTTCTATTTTTTTATTTTTTTCACTATCAGTTAAGTCAATATCAAAGATTTTACACCTAGTTTTCAATTCAGATGCCAACTTTTCTAAAAGCTCTTTTCTTCTTGCAACTATCCAGATTTCATCAAGATTTTTATTATCTAATTCTTTAGCAAAGTCCCAGCCCATTCCAGATGATGCTCCTGTTATTATTGCTATTTTCTTCATTATTATTCTCCTATTAAGTAGTCTTTATCTCCATTTATTATCAAAAATACTTTTTATATATTTCTGCATTTCTCCATTATTTAATTTGTCTCCAGTTTCAAAAAAACTCTACCTTAGATTTACTTGAATTTACTTCATAAATCATATCTAGCTCTCCATAATTCAACTTACTATATCAAGTAAATATGGAAAATTCAATGTTATATAGTAAAATAAATGTGTTTTATTCTTCTCTTCACTAGAATATAAGTTTAATTCTTAAACTTTATTTTTATCAAATGATATCACAAGGAGTAAAGATTATAAATTAAAATAAGTAGCCAATAAATAGATTTATTGATTGTAAAATAATTTTTAATGGCAAGATAGATTTTCTAGCGCTGGAGTTCCTAAATCAGTATTTTCTGTACTAATAACAGTTGTACCTAAACACCACGCTGCATTATCATCATTTAATTCAAAATCCATAACATCTTTATCTAATTGCCAAGATGCTCCCTCTGTTGCCGCTTGATAAGTAACTGTATCAAGTAGTGTATCTCCAAGTTTAAGTTGTAAAGACGCTCCTCCATTTGTTAAAGAGAACCCTCCCGTTGCATCAACTATTGGTAGTTTAGAAACACTTGCTTCTTTTCTTGCAATAACATAATAAGAATGAGATTCTATTGTTGTTGTAATTAATGTAATATCATAATTTGTTGTTCCTTTTACTATTTTTAGACCATCTAAATCTATTGCGTGGTCTGTAGTGTTATATAACTCAACCCACTCAGTTTTGGAATCATTAATTACTCCTCCTTGACCATCTGGAACACTAGGATTTGCCATTATTTCACTAAAAATAATATCACCTTCATTAATTACAACAATTACTTCACATAAATTATCAATACATTCACTTCCTACATAGCAATCACCACATTCTAACATTGTTCCACAGCCATCATCAATAGAACCACATTGAGCACTTAAGTCATCACAAGTACTTGGAGTACATATTGTTTCACATTGGCCACTATCATTATTACAAGTTCCTTCTGTACAAGTTCCACAACTTCCACCACAGCCATCATCGCCACACACTTTATTTGTACAATCAGGAGTACATGTTGTTTCACATTGACCACTGTTATTACAAGTTCCTTCTGTGCAAGTTCCACAACTTCCACCACAGCCATCATCACCACACACTTTATTTGTACAATCAGGAGTACATGTTGTTTCACATTGACCACTGTTATTACAAGTTCCTTCTGTGCAAGTTCCACAACTTCCACCACAGCCATCATCACCACATACTTTATTTGTACAATCAGGAGTACAAACATTTGCCTTATTTATTTTAATGATAAATTCTTTTTCTACTTTTATAATATTGTAATAGTTTTTTGCATCACTAGCACCATTATAAGCAATTAAAGTAAATTTAAACTCACCTTCTTTTGTTGGAGTCCCAGAAATGTCTCCAGTATTTAAATTTATCATTAATCCATCAGGCAATTTATCACCTGTTTTTACAATAATATGAAACGCACCTGTTTGCCCTATTAATTGAATTGTATCATTATATACTTCATCAACTGTTCCTGATTTTAGGTTTTGACCATCTTTAAAGCTAAAATTTGATAAAAAACCACCACAGTATTTTTCTGTTCCAATTAAAGAAGCCGCACATGCTCTTTTGTCAGAACATTCCGAATCTTCTTGGCAAACTTTTTTTTCTACACATTCACCAGAATTATCAGTTTTGCTAGAAAATCTACACTCCTGTGTTTTTGAACAATCAGAATTTAAATTACATGCTTCAGTAATTGAACCACCACCACCACCACATGAAATTACAATTAATGATAAACTCATTAGAAATAAAAATTTTTTAATATGATATGTCATAGCTACTCCATAAACAAAAACTAGGTAATTTTACACTTAAAATAAATAAAAATCAATTTTATAAGAAATATTCAATCATTAATCCCTGAATTGCATAGTTTGGGTAAGATTATCTTTACTTTTTTTATATGATATGATATTTCTAAGTTAAATATTATTCATTGGAGAATAAATGAAAATGAAAATAATAATAATTTTACTGATACTAACAATAACTCAAAGCATTTATAGTGCAAAGAATTTCAAAGAATTTTTTAATAATTTTAAACCACTAAAATCTATTACTTTTGAAGCAACTATTATTAACAAAGAAAAATTAAAAAATCTTGATGATAAAATCAAAAATTATTTATCAAAAATAGAAACAAGTATAAATTATAATAGAACTAATCAAGAAATAAAAATATCTACAATTAAAGAAAATATAAACAAAATAAAAAATGATTTATCTAAAAAGCATAGTGTTTATTTTCTAGAAGAAGACTTGGAATCTATTAATCTTTCATCTGAATTAGTTAAAAATACTAAAAATTTACCAAATAATATAACAACAGGTGAAGATAGTTACGATACAGCTAAAGGTGGTAGAGTAGAATATCGATTTTTCAGAACTAAAAGTGATACTGCAAAAGATGAGAATAATTTAAAAGAATTTATTAAAACACTAAAGTTAAAAAAAGGATATAAAATTTACTATAAAAAAGAAGGTTATAAAAAAAAATTATACTATAAAACATTTGTGCTAAAAAATGATTTAAGTATTTCAGGCTATTTAATAAAAGATTCTTATGTTGGTCTTGATAAATATATCAATTCTCCAACTATACTACTCATATTTAATAACAAAGGTAAAAAATTATTTGCAAATTTAACAAAAAGAATTGCGGGACATAGATTAGCAATAGTAATTGATGGAATCATAAATACTATTCCTGTTGTCAATGAAGAAATCCCTGGAGGTAAAATACAAATTACCTTTGGGACTAGCCTATCATCAAAAGAACAAATAAAAAAGGCAAACAAGCTAGCAAGACAATTATTAACATCAAGTTTTACAGATTTTATAAAGCTAAAAAAATAACTTTTAAGAGAATATCTGATTTTAATCATATCATAATTGTAATTTATTAATAAGTGTAGTAATATTTAAAATATTTTAGGAGATAATATGAATAAAATACTAAACTTTACATTTTTTACATTAATTTTAATGATTATATCTTGTGGAAGCAGTGAAAATAATGCTTGTAGTGATATAAATTGCAATAATCACGGAGAATGTGTTATTGAAGGTGACAAAGCAAAGTGTAATTGTAATGAAAATTTTCATGAAGAAGGACTTAGTTGTAAAGAAAATACTCCCTGTACTAATATTAATTGTAGCAACCATGGAGAATGTATTATTGAAAATGATAAAGCTAAATGTAACTGTTATGATAATTATTATGTTGATAGATTAAATTGCAATGAACAGCCTCCTACAATATGCTTAAATAATGGAAGTCAGAAAATTCAATTCGAAGATATTACAAGTAGCTTACAATTTAAAGATAAAAGAGTAATTGGAACTAACATTACCGTTACTGACATAGACCAAGACCATTGGCCTGACTTTGTTGTTACTAAAGGAGCTAAAACAAGATATGATAAATCAGATCCAAAATATCAATATGCCTTATTTAGAAATAATAAAGGAGTTTTTGAAAACTATACTTGGCAATCTGGATTATTTAAAACTAGAGAAGATACAAATAGTGGTAGAATATCATCTTATGTGATTTTTGGAGATATAAATAATGACCAATATCCAGATGCAATTAATATTGCATATTTAGATAGCGCGGCAAATACTAGATTAGATAAAACAAGTATATTTCTTAATAATGGAAATGGTATATTTACTATTGCTAGAGAACAAAAATTTTCTCCTGATACTATGTATAACCCTGCTTCTTCAGCTCTTTTTCTTGATTATGATAAAGATTCAAACCTAGATCTCTTTGTTGCACATCATTATTCAACTTATGGTGTATTAGATTCAACTTTAACAGACACTCTTTATAAAGGTGATGGGAATGGCATATTTACTGATGTAACGGGAGAAATGGGCATTAAAACGGAACCGTTTTCAATAGAAGAAGCGATGAATGCTAATAGCAATACTCCTTCTTGGGGAGCAAACGCATGCGATTTAAATAATGATGGATATGAAGAAATTTTAGTATCTTCTTATGGGCGTCAAAATAATTTATTATTTATGTATAATAATGGGAAATATATAAATAAATCAATTGAGAGTAATTTCGCTCATGATAATATTGAAAACTTTATTGATAATCAATTTTTTGCTTGTTATTGTGCAAATCATAGTGGTGTTTCAGAATGTGCAAATGCAAAAGCACCTCTTATTAATTGTACGGGCCTAGAAAACAATTGGAATATAGGTTTTGATGATAAACCTTTTAGACTTGGAGGGAATACAAGTAATTCGCTATGTGCTGATTTTGATAATGATGGTGATAACGATTTGCTTTCTATAGAATTAGCTCATTGGCATATTGGGGCATCATCTGATAAAACACAATTATTAATAAATAATGGCTTTCCTAATACTCCATTAGAAAGAATTAATGAAGCACAAAGTGGCATAACAAGAACTAGAGAAGGCTCTTGGAATGATGGTGACTTGGGTGGAGTTGCAGAAGATTTAAATAATGATGGCAAAATTGATATTGTAATTACTTCTTCTGATTATCCAGGTACATCAAGCTTGATTTATGAACAAACTGATAATGTTAAATTTATTAATGTAACAGAAGATAGTGGTTTAAAATTTATAAGAGCTCATGGTATTGCATTAATAGATTATGATAGAGATGGAGATTATGATATTTTAATGGGGCGTTCTTTAATGCGTTGGAGTACAGGAGATGAAGCAATTAATAAACCAACAGATAGTTATGTTCATCTTTTTAAAAACAAAACAGGCCAAAATAGCAATAAAATTATGATTGACATTAAGGGAGCTGGTTATGAAGGAAAATCAAATAGTGATGCAATTGGAGCTAAAATAATAGTAGAAGCAAATGGCAAAAAATATACAAGAGTAATTCAAGGAGGATATGGTTTATTTGGTATTCAAAAAGACCCATTTGTAATTATCGGTATTGATGACAATTGTAAAGCTGATAAAATTACCATTAAATGGCCAAACAAAACTCATGATGAAACAATTTTAACAGATGTTCCAGCTAATTATGTTTTAAGGATTAGAGAAGGAGGTAAGGTTAAATATTTTACTTTAGATCAATATAAGAAATAATTTCTTTTTTACTATTATATGATACTTCAGTAAATTTAACTTTATTTTCATAATCTACAGTTACAATTGTAGTTGCCCTTGTACCGTATTTTTTACTATTTATAAAAATAGAAGATAAAAAATACTCCATTTCTTTTGAAATATTAGTATCAGGAAGAGTATTTGTTGGAAATTTTTCTTCATCTTTCATAATTTCTATTAAATTTTGACGATTAAAATCTGATTTTATTGTTTGAGTAAATAATTCTCTTAATTTTTTGACTTTTGGCCAAGGCTCATTTAAAAATCCATTGCTTAATACATGTATGCCATTTTCTAATTTTATTAATTCATTGTTTATATTTGTGTAATAGTATAAATTGTTGAAATCTCCTAAAATGATATTAAAAGGGTTATATTTTTCTTTTTTTATATTTATTCTCCAATTATCAACACCTATTTTCTGAGTCAAATAGTCTAAAATCAACATACCACGAGACTTATAATTCACATTAACAAGCAAAGGATTCCTATAATTAGTCAAAATAGCAATCTTTTTATCTTGATTATTCACACCTAACCATGTTCCACCCATTTTTAAATCTTTGCCTGCAATTATCCCTTCTTTTTTCCAAAAATGAGCCTTTTGGCTCTCTCTATTAAAAAACTCATCTCTATTTGAGGCCAAAATAATTCTATATTCTGTATGCTCGTTTATAGATATCGCAAAAATACACATATCCCCCCCCATTCCATATCTATATCTGCCCCAATGATTCCATCGGCCTTCTAATTATCATATTTTTAATCCCTTCTTTTTCCTATATTATCATATTTTTATTCCCTTTTTTCCCTTTTCTATCCTTTTGGGTAGATATGGAATCTACCCCTACTACATTTTTTTGGGAATCTATTTTCTACCCCAATTCTTTGGATTTTCTCTTACATATTTGGCTATTCTTTCATAATCCTTTTCATTTCTGATTATGTGTTCATAATAATTTCTATGCCAAACTTTACCAATAAACCTACCCCAATTATTCTTTTTTACGTTTTCAATATATTTAACTGTTGAATATCGTTTGAACATTTGAATTACATCACCTAATGATACGATATTATTAGGCTTTCCTGCTATTTTAACAATAAAATGAACATGATTAGGCATTACAACAGATTCTGTAATAATAACATACTCAAACTCATTTTCAATTTCACTAAACATTGCATTTATCATTTTTCCAGGCGCATTTAATATCATTACTTCATTCTTGATTTCACCAAATAAATATTGATTATGATATGTATTTATTGTAATAAAATATAATCCACCTTGGGCATAATCATAACCATTTAAACGAATTGACTTTCTGTTATATTTCTTTGTACTTTTAGGAACAATAATCATATATATCCATTGTCATACTAAATCATAAATTAAACCTCGATTAATTTATAAGAGTGAAAATAATATAAAATTTTACATTTTCTATTAGTTGAACGATACTTGTAATAAACAGTTTACTGGTTATGAAAAGTTTATACCAAACCTTGATCTATCATAGAATTAGCAACTTTTACAAATCCTGCAATATTTGCACCATTTACATAGTTACCTGGAGTACCATATTCCTCAGCTGTTTGTTTTGCAGTAGCATGAATATTTTTCATTATATTATGTAATTTTTCATCTACAGTTTTTGCATCCCAACCATATCTTAAACTGTTTTGAGACATTTCTAAACCACTAGTTGCAACACCACCTGCATTAGATGCTTTTCCTGGGCCAAAAAGGATATTGTTTTCAAGAAAATAATTAGTTGCATCAATAGTTGTTGGCATATTTGCACCCTCGGAAACACATATAACGCCATTTTTAACAAGTTCTTTTGCATCTTTAAGGTAAATTTCATTTTGAGTAGCACAAGGCAAGGCAATATCAGCTTTAACTCCCCAAGGTTTTTTACCTGCATGAAATTCAACGCCAAATTTATCAGCAAAAGGTTGAACTTTATCAACACCACTTGCTCTCATATAAAGCATGTAATCAATTTTTTCACCACTAATTCCATCTTTATCATAAATAAATCCATCAGGACCAGATAAAGTAACAACTTTTGCTCCAAGTTCTGTAGCTTTTCTAACAGCTCCCCATGCAACATTGCCAAAACCAGAAACTAAAACAGTTTTACCATCAAAGCTTTCACCTTTAGTAGCAAGCATTTCCTTAGCAAAGTAAACATTACCAAAACCAGTAGCTTCAGGTCTTACCAAACTTCCACCCCAATTTAATCCTTTTCCAGTTAACACGCCCTCAAAAGAATTAGTTAATCTTTTATACTGACCATATAAATATCCTATTTCTCTTCCTCCAACACCAATATCTCCAGCAGGAACATCAATATTTGGCCCAATATATTTATATAATTCAGTCATAAAACTTTGTGCAAAACGCATAACTTCAGAATCAGATTTGCCTCTAATAGTAAAATCAGAACCACCTTTTCCACCACCCATAGGTAAAGTAGTAAGACTGTTCTTAAAAATTTGTTCAAAACCTAAGAATTTTAAAATTCCAAGATTAACAGAATCATGAAATCTTAAACCACCTTTATAAGGTCCAATCGCATTATTAAATTGTACTCTAAAGCCCCTATTTACATGATATTCACCTCTATCATCCATCCAAGGTACTTTAAACATGATAACTCTGTCTGGCTCCGTAAGTCTCTCTAATATCTTGTGTTCTTTATAAATAGGATTTCTTTCTAGAACAGGAATTAAAGATGGTAAAACTTCACTTACAGCTTGAAGGAATTCTGGTTGTTCAGAATTTCTCTTCTTTAAGCCATTGATAACAGATTCAACATAACTTTTCATTATGCCTCCTAATAAAAAATAATAAAGTAACCACTTTGTATTATAAGAATATCTAAAGTGGTTCAACCGTATTTTTGTAATAACATAATTTTTTTTTAAAGTCATTATTTTTATTATAAATTAATAAAATATTTCATTTTTTTCTTTAATTTTGAAATTAGTTCACAAAATATTTTTTTATTTGGTTTTATTCTATTATTGGAACAGAAAGTATAAATTTTCCTTCAGAATCAGTAATTGATTCATATAGGGGATATGACTCTGGATATAAGTATCCATTGTCATCAGAAAACACTTCATCTAAATTATGTAAATTCATTGTTACTTGTGCTTGTGCTAATGGTTTATTACCTTGAGCATATAAATATAAGGGGATTTTATAAGACCTTGGAATAAGATATAATAAATCATTAGTATTTACTGTTATTCTTTGATTTAAATAAATCCAATTTGAACTATTTATAGAAGAGTTCTGTGGTTTTATAAAAACATCATACTCTCCAGGCTCTAATAATACATTAAATTCACCTTTTTCGTTTGAATTCACTACCACTATAAAATCACTTAATGAATTATCTTTCCTAGTAAAAGTAACTACCCCTTCTATTGATGAACCAGTTGTAGAAATCAAAATACCAGAAATTAATTTCTTTTTATCCAAATTAATTCTAATATCACTTGCTTCTCTTTTTAAATCAATATTTAGAAATTTTGACTTATAACAAGAATCAAGACTTGGTTTAATAAATATATTATAGTTTCCTTCATATAAATTAAATTTATTATTACAACTAGTTGAATCACAACTATAGTTAAATGAATTTTTATATTTTGCATATTTACCAATTGAACCCGATACTTCTATTTCAATATTCTTAAGTATTTCCTCGCACTCCCCTGATAAAATTATTTTATTTGAATTAGAACGATAAAAATCTCCTAAATCAATTTCAACTCCTCCATCAGTCATATCGTCAATATCTTTAATCGGTATTTTAAATTCAATATTTTCTAATAAGTCTAAAGTTACTTTTAAATAAACATCTTCTTCTGTATTCAAAATAGTTAATTTAAAATTCTCACAATCTTCATTACAAGTGAATTTATTAGAGATAATAATTTCTGAATTATTTTTTTGAACAAAAGCATATACTTTATAATCATAAGGAAAATATATAGAATCATCAATACTCACTTTTATTGCACCTAAAATATTTGAATAGTTCTTAGAATCAATTTCCCTATCAACAATTATTAAATTATCTTTATTACTAGAACTTATTTCATCAATATCTATAGTAAAAGGAGGATAGAAATCACTAGGATAAACTCTTAAAGAATAAGCTCCATCTGGAATTTTAAAGTGAAAATATGTTTTTTCCCCATCTTTATACGAATGAGCGTAGAATCTAATATCATTTTCTTCATCATAAAGTATTAAATTGTAGGACAAATCCATTTGTCTATTATTCCTTATTTCTCCAGAAAATTCGACATAATTTGACACTTCTATATTAAATCTATTGCTTTCTTTTAAATCCTCTCCATTTAAAACATTTGTACTAAATGAATGATAATATTTACTTTTATTTAAATTATTTTGAGGTATAAATTTTAAATCAAAAAAAGCTTTGCTATTTTCAATCTTACTTGATACACAATAGCTCGCATCACAAATTTCATCTTTTAAACAATCGCTATTTTCTTCGCAATGAGTTAAATCAATCTTAGTTGAACTATCCTTTTCAATAAGGGAGCATGAACTCATTATTATTATAATTATAAAAAAATATATTAATCTCATTCTGAACACTCTTTTCTAATAATCCATTCTCTTAAATCTATTTTTACTTTATTTGCATTTATTTCATCTTTTAGTATTTCAAATTTACTAGGATACGGATAATCGTCCTCTCCTGACAATCCACCATCTTTTAAACCTCTATCTGAAACTAGCAAAATAACTCTATTGACTCCACAAACAAGATAATCTTCTTTTAATTCAAAACTAAATATTGCCTCTGAATCTGTTTCATCATCAGTTGCTTTTCTTATTATTGAATTCTTATATGGAACTTCTAATTGATTATTTACATCTTTAACATACCAACCTAAAGTTAAAGTATCATTAATATTCAAGTCTATCACTTTAACTATTATTTTATTAGAACTTAACTCTGAAAAGTTATAAGCTCCAGCAAAGGGATCAGGCGTTACAGACACTATCATTGGTGCAAAATTCTCTTGCTCAAAAGGTGGTGTGGAAATATCAATAGGCATACAAGAATTTATATTCATAAAGAGAATACTCCATAAAAACAACATTAATACTTGTTGCATTATTTTTTCCATAGTTTTTAAGCCAATTTTAAGCATTTTCACCTTAATACAAGACATTTATGGCATTGTTTTTTCCAAATATCTAAAAATAGTTCTTACATCAATCTCTAATTCTCTTGCTGTTTTAGCCTTATTCCCATTGTTTTTATTAAGGGCATTCATAATATATTCTTTTTGAAATTCTTGTTTTGCAATACTTAATGGTTTTATTCCTTCCATAGCCTTATCAGTAATACCAAGTAATTCTTCAGTAATATGTACCTTATCTGATAAAACTACAGCTTTTTTTACTTTATTTTCTAATTCTCTAACATTTCCAAACCATGAATATTTTTTCATTATTTCAATTGCTTTAGGAGAAAATCCAACAACTTTCTTTTTATATTTTTGAGAAAATTTATTTAAAAAGTATTTAGCTAAAATTTCAATATCATCATCTCTTTGAGACAATGGAGGTATTTCAATCTGAATAACATTTAATCTATAAAGTAAATCTTCTCTAAAACGACCTTTTATCACCTCTTCTGGTAAGTTTTTATTTGTTGCCGCAATAACCCTAACATCAACATAGTGCTCTATTGTATCGCCAACCGGTGTCACTATCTTTTCTTGTAAAACTCTTAAAAGTTTAGCTTGCAAACTTAAAGGCATTTCTCCAATTTCATCTAAGAAAATTGTACCAGTATTTGCAGAAAGGAATTTACCCTTACTATCTGAAACAGCAGAGGTAAAAGAACCTTTTTTATGACCAAAAAATTCAGACTCCATTAAATTTTCAGGAATAGCAGCACAGTTGACAATAATAAAAGGCTTATCACTTCTATCACTGTTATGATGAATTTCTTGAGCAACCAACTCTTTTCCTGTACCTGTTTCTCCCGTTATTAATACAGATATATCAGTAGGTGCCACTTTATCAATTTTATCAAAAACTGCTTTCATTTTAGGGCTTGAGCCAATAATATTCCCATATTTCATTTTAAACTTATCATCATTTTTTATATCTAATTGATTTAATAGAAAAGCATTTTGAACAATTAGAGAAGTAAGAGCCGCAAAAATAGTTAGAGCTTCTAGTGATTCATGTTCAAAAAGGTGAGTAACACTATTATTACCTAGATAGATTAAACCTATTAAATCACTACCTGACTTTAAAGGAGCAGATAAAACAGAGCTTAATTTTAAATTAATTATAGATTTTGAACTTCCAAATATTGTATCATTTAACGCATCACTAATAATAATGGGTTTTCCTGATTCTATCACTTTGGCAATTATAGAATCGGATAGTTCTCTTAGTGGATTACCAATATTTTCTTTTTTTATATTTCTTGCAGCAGCAGAAACAATATCTTTTCCTTTAAATATTAAAATGTAACCCTTTTCTGCTTGCACTAAAGATATTATCATATCAAGTAATTTTTCAAGTAACATATCAAATTCTTTAATTTCAAGAATACTATCACTTAATTCTAAAAGCTTTTTATATATATTTTGGTCTACTACTGTTTTATCATAATCTTCAACCAACTCTTCGTCTCGTAGAATAAACTCAAATATGGTTGCTCCCATTATAAATTTATCATATTCTGAAAACTTATGCTTTTTAGTTTTCTTTTTATTAAAATATATTTGAGACTTATTTATAGAGTGAAGATAATAATTATCTCCATCAAACAAAATATTAGCATGTAAAGGAGACATTGTTATATCTGGTATATATATATCATTATCTATATCATTTCCTATTGTTGTTAACTTTTTAAAAATAGGAAAGATTAATGTTTGATCTGAATTACTAAAACTAACCTTTAAAGAGGGCATGTTTACTCCTAGAAATCGTATTTAAAAGATATAAAACTACCATTTAAAAAACTAATTCTTATAGGTTTATTTTTTATCTTTATGATATTGGTTTCAAAAATTGGCTTATAGTTTATTGTTCCATCAATTGCACCATAGGCAACAAAAGAAATAAACGCAATAAATGTATATTTTGTAATAGTGTTATAAACCTCTGCTTTTGTTTTATTACTACCTGTGTAATATCCATTTTTGTCTTTTAAATTATAAGTTAACAAATAACTAACAATATTACTTGCTAAAAGAATAGATTCTGCTGTTAAAAACATATATGCTTTTCCTTTTTGATTGTTTCTGTACTGAGCATAACCAAATGGAGCAATTGCCATAAAATATGAGTTTTTTTCTATAGTCGTTTTTACCTCATGAATTTCTTTAAATTTTATTTCTTTTATTACAATCTGTTTTTTAGCATCTTCTTTTTTCTTTTTATCTTTCTTGATAATATCTTTCATCATGTTATTTTTTACAATAAACTCTTTTTTTATTTTATTAAAAAAAGTTATTAGTGGTGGAGGGTAGATTAGAGAATCCAAAACAACTTTATCATAAATACTAAGTAGTTCTCTGAATTGTTTTTTTGATTCTTCTTTTTTATTTTTAAAAAATAAAGATGCTCCTAAAAGTTTTAGTCCTTCAATTTTATCATCTTTATTTTCTAGTTTCACAATATTCTTTTTTAAAATTGAAATAGTTCTATCATAGTTACCAAAATTAAAGTAATTTTTAGCCTTATTAAACTCCTCTTTTGGCGTTAATGCATATAACACAATTGAATTAAGTAAAATTAATGATAAAAATATTTTTTTCATAGCATCCTTAATACATAAGCTATATTTTAACATAAAATTTTTATCTGTCAACAAATATTGATAAAAGATTAAAAAAGACTAGCTTTATAGGTAAAGATAATAGTCTTCATTAGCATTAGGAGCTAATTTATCTATTTTTGATTTTATATTATTTCTTTTTCTAATATTTTTACTAAAAATATTAGAAAAAGCTAAAAACATTAAAAATATAATTTTAAAAAACTCCCTTCTTTCCATTATTTAACTCTTCTTAAATATTCAGTAACTTTTTCTTTTTTATGAACCTTTCTTTTAAATAATTTATACCAAGGCAACTTAATAAGCATAAATGCAGAAAACATACCACCTAAATGAGCAGCATTAGAAATATTTGAGCTAGAAATTGACAAATAACTTAAGATAATTATAGCCAAATCAATATGAATTAGATATTTCGCTTTTATTGGAAAGATAAAAAAATAAATCTCTCTGTTAGAATAAGATAGTGCATAGGCCGTTGTTAGGGCAAAAATTGAAGCACTTGCTCCTAAAGTTGGAATAGTATAATGGCTGGTAATAAAAAAAAGTGATTCTAATACAACAAAAATACCTCCAACCAATGCTGATATTAAATAAAAAAATACAAAGCGCCTTTTACCCCATTTAATTTCTAAATCATAAGAAAAGAAATACAACACAAGCATATTTAAAACTAGATGAAAAATATTATTAGGTGAATGAAAAAAGCTATAAGTTAATAATTGCCAAACCTTCCCCCCCATAACATCTTTAGGAGTCAAAAACATAGAAGTTATAATATCGGAATACGAAGTTCTAAGTAAAATTACTTCAATTACCCATAAAATAACATTCAGAATAATTAATATTTTAGCTAATTTAGTTAATTTCGGAAAAGAAAACATTTACTAACTTGCTAGGCCTAACCATGTAGAAAAGATAAAATACATTCTACCAATTAATAACGATATCCTTGCCATAACGGTATATCCAAATGAACCACCAAATCCGACCATAATAAATAAAATACCAATTCCAGCGGTTTTACCAAATAATCCCTTATGTTCTTTTGAGAAAAAGAAATAAACTAGAGTTGATATAACCCCAATTGATGCAAGAGTATTCCAAAGCCCTTGACTCTTAAGCAGATGTTCACCACCCCAGTTATTTAACGGCTTAATTGCACCTTCAATTTGCCCTATAACATCAGAAGCAAGAAAAGCGTAAAAGTTTAATCCTGCGGTAATACCAATAACAAAGGCAAGTGGCCATCTTGAAATCCACCCAATATTAGGAAGAAGCCTTGCGAGCATCATAAGGCCTAATACCAATGGTATTAAATACCAAAAATTGCCCTTAACTAAATTATCTATTAATAATGGCTTTACTACATTAAAAAACATATAAACTGTCCAGTAACCAGCAGAAACGCCTAAAAATATTGCCTCCGCTGCTTTGTAAACAGGATTATCTTTATACAAGAAGGACATTATTGCTAATGTTAAAAAACCTGCTACCCAAATTCCTATTTCAGTACTCATTTATATCCTCCTAAACTCTTTTCTTTCTTGTTACAAAAAATGCTATATTACCAATAATAATAAAAAGCATAATGATAACATGTGCAATAGACTGAGCAAAAATATACTTTGTTGCATTTTTAGGCTCTTTAATTAATGATTCATAATCAGCAGCACCTTTTAATCCACCTAACAAACCTTGAATTTGCCCTGAATTTAAATATGGATATGATTCAGGAACCATAACTCCAGTACAACCAAAGACGATGTCCATACTTTCTTCAGTTGTCTTTTTAGCAAACTGTATCCATGTTTTAACTCCACCACCCATAGAGGAAAAATTAACTATCATATCTATGTTATCAAAGTTTTTAACTTTTCTCATAAGTGGAAGTTCATTTAAGTCTGTACCCATAACATCTACAGGATATTTATCTTTTATATTTTTAACCATACCTTTAATAACAACAGCATTACCGACTGTATATCCCAAATTAACATAGTCTATACCATATTTAACATCAGAATATTTAGGTTCTTTTAATAACTCATTAAATTCTTCCATTAACAATGGCGGCCCCATAGGAACAAGCCCCATAATAATAATTTTAACTTTCATATCTAATAATTTTTTAATTGTTGCTCTTGCCATTGGAGATAACTCAGGTACTGTACCAGGATCATATTCACCAGAGATAAGAACAACAACTTCTTCCCCTTTTTTAGTTTTTTCTTCTAATTTATTTATAGCATCATTATATTTTCTTGATGCTTTATTTGCAATAATCTTTTGAGGATAAAAATAAAACAAAGGTACGGATGTAGACAAAGCAATAAGTAAAAATATTATTTTTCTATCTATATTTAATAATTTTTCAAAAAACTTTTCCATTAATCACCTCCTAAATGGCTTCGTTCTATTCCTAAGATAAGTCTAAGAGATGTAGAAATAACGCCAAGTGCTACCCCTATCATAATTCCACTCTGAACCGACATAACAGGAACATTCATAATAAAGTCAGATACTTCTGCTACAGAAAACACTCCGGGAATTGATAACATTTCACCAATAGGTACAGCTCCTAGCATAACTAAAAATCCTGCAACCAATAATAAAGTAGCTTCCTTATTTCTAGCTCTAAATGCTCTGTATGATGCAGATGCAACAAAAAAGGCCAATAACGCAAACATTGTTGAAGAAAGAGGAGTAAAAATATATCTATATATTTCCATAAATGAAGAACCAACTTCAAGAGTATATAATTTATACTCTCCACCACCTTCCAATAATTTTTGCATAATAAACTCACTGCTTTTTTCAGATATACCTAAAGCAGTTACTTCTGATTTTGAATTTTTTATTAAACTTGTCAAAAAAAGCTGATTAACTTTTAATTTTTTTAACAAAGCAGGAGATTTAAGCTCTGCTGAAATAACACTTGCAATTTTCTTTTTCTCAGTAGTATATAATTTAGCAATTATAGGTTTATATGTAGCTTTTATAATCGCATCACCTTTCACATATTTATTACCTGATATATACTGCTCTGTATTACTTACATATTTATTAAAGTCTTTAATATATTGCTGAGTTAATTTATTTTCAATGTTTAATGTAAGAGCATTTATTAAATCTTTATTTCCTGATAATGATTTTAATATATTAACCTTAGCATTTTTATAACTTTTAGCAACATAAATATTATTTAAATATGTATCTAGTATGTTTTTTAGTAAAAAGTCATTAAGTTTATTATTTTGCTTTAAAGCAAATAAAACAGAGGATTTTTTATAAAAATCATTATAGCTCTTAGAATTCTTAATATTTTCATCTAATTTTGCAATTAAATCTTTATCTTTAGATAAAAAATCATTAAATTCGGTTATAAATACTTTAATATCTTTATAATACTTTAAGTTTGAATTAGCTGTATCAATATTTTTAAATAAAAATGCTAATTGAGCTTTTATATTTTCATCAATTAATTTTTTATTTTCTAATTTAAAATTTTTATTCTCTTCTAATATAGTTTTTTCTAAATTATCATAAACTCTTAAAATTGACTCATTAAAACTTTGTGAATTCATCTTTTTTAAAGAAGACTCTAATTCAACATTTACTTGCCTACCAATATTATTAACAATTTCTATTGATTTATGACTTCTTTTTCTAACTATAGGAAGCATTTTGTCAAATTTAGCTCTCAAATCTCCTGTTTTTAAACTTTTAGGAAGAATAGATGAAATTGTCTTTTCTTTTTGTGTTGCATCAACTAAAGCTTTAAACATAATACCAAAACTAGCATCAGTAACTTTAAAACCATTATGAGACATCACATCTTTAGTTATATTACCAACAACTGTTCCGTTAGTCCTTAAAATTTTTCTATTATACATTGACTTACCACCAATATTGGCAAAACCAATAATTAGCGTAGCAAACAAAGATACAATAATTACAATACTAAATCCCCAATTTTTTCTTTTTTTATATATTTTATCACCATTAACCCTGATAAGGTTTAAAACTCCTAAAATCATACTAAATGCAGCAATAATTTGCATCCAATTTGTAAAGATTCCCTCTAAACCATTAATTGATTTATTAGGACTAAAATATTGTAATATTAGGACTATACCAACAAGTCCAGTAATAAATAAAGGTATTTCCTTACGCATTAATCTCTCCTTTTATTTAATATGAAAATAGTGTTTAATACTCAACCACTGCAAATCAGGATTAACGGCAGCTATTGTTTCTAACACTATCCCAATAATGATAGCAGCTAAGATAATTGCTTTACCGGCATCCTGTCCTCTTAATGAACCTAGTAATTGCGGCTCTCTTGAAAGATATGCACTTGCAGCATATAATTCTTCGCCCATAAGAGTATAATCACATGCCGTGATAAAGAAAGGTAATTGAGATGGTGCAGCTGTTCCTGAAATCTGAATAGCTCCAACATGATGACCTGTTTCTGCTAAAATTAATGATTCTGCAAAGAAACTACCTTGTAAAAATATTGTAGCAGGTTTTTCTCTAACCATAATACCATCAACACCAGCAGCAAAGCCAAATTGGTCATCAGTTAAATAATAAACCATTCCACTTTGAAAATTTTCTGGCCTTCCCATACTCAAATATGATTCTTTAACAATTTCTCTTCCTGTAACCATTACCATTGATTTAGAGACAGGAACAGATAATGGCGTTTTATACTGAGCAGTTAATTTTGCAACTCTTCCAAGTATTGTTAAACCAGCGATTGTTTGAGGGTCATCTATATCTCCAATACCAGGAACAAACATAATTTCTCTACCCATTTCAGTAGCACGCCCAACAGCATCGTCAACAGCATCTAAACCTGCAATTCTTCTGATATAAAGTTTTTTACCGGACCTAGCCATTTTAATAAAGAACACAATAGCAAAAGTCAAAAATATTGCAGCAATAAGTACAGAAGTCTTGTTTGCATCAAAAATAGCAACTAAAGATTGAACCTTTACTTCTTTTGTTTCATTAAATCTTCCATCTTTTTTTACTACTATTTTATAAAAATAATGTAAGTCATCATTTAATCCAGCATTTCTAAAAGCATAAAGACTTAAGTCCTTTGCTTTTTTTACTTTTTTAGAAGTTTTTTTAGTTGCTTTAACTACTTTTTTAACAACAAATTCCTTTTTATTAGCTTTTATTGTTGCTATTTTTTTAAATTCTTTTTCTTTTTCAGAGCGTCTTAATATTTCAAAAAACTCAGCATTATCTTCTAGTGGATATTTCCATGACAATATAACAATCCCCCCACCATCATTATCAATATCTTTCACTGTAAAATTTGTAGGAATTTTTAGATTTTCATCTTTTATAAAATATTTTACTCCACTAAGATTTTCTTTGTGATTCTCTAATTTAAAAATAGATGATTCATACTTCTTTTCTTCCTGTGCAACTTCTTGTACAGCTTCTTCTTTTTTATCTCCTATTGTATTTTTCGTAGGAGAAGCCTGTGGCTTATCCTTACTAATAGTTACATCAGAAGTTTTATTTACTTCTTTTTTATCGGAATTTTGTGCAAATAACATATTTGCACTCACCAAAAACAAAAATATTAATATATATCTCATAATTATTCCTCTATCATTTCAACATTACTTCTTGGAACAATAACCTCTTCACCATTTTTATTTAATTTTAACTTTAAAATTCTTGCATAAGTTCCAGAATCTAATTTAGTTGGATCTGGTGGCAATTCAGTTACAACTCCGATTTCACCAAAATTAGGCCTTCTAATTATCCTTAAATATGCACCAATTTTCAATGCAGCTCCTTCTGATTCAGCAGATGGAATATCTGCTTGAAGTTCTTCACCAAGAGGAATAATAACTTCTGGTCTGATAACGCCAGCTCTAATTTGAGTTGAACCATTTATTGAAACCAAATGTCCATTATGAGATTTTAATAAATTAAAAGTTCTAGGAGCCATTTTAATTTGCCCAAATCCCTCTGTTACAACCAAAGAGATACCCTTTTCTTCAGTTCCTGTAATTGCAACACCAATATCATAACCTAAAAAAGCTTTTAAATCTTGATCTTCAAAACCGCCAGTAATAATGCCACTTACACCATACTCAACAGCTTTATTTAGAGCAGCCCCAGTAACAAGTGAACCTGCAACTAAAATCTTTCCTTTATGTTCAGGCTTTATTTTGTGTTCATCAACAACATCATCAAGAGTTTCACTAATCACTTCAAGAGTACCATCAACTTCACCACCTATTCCAAAAATACCTTGAATATAAGCCGCAACTTCTTCAATCATAACTCCTTCTTCAGGAAAGATTTCTGTTACAGTACCAGTAATATATGCCCTTACTTCAACAGGAATGGGATCTCCTCTCAAAATCAATTGCCCGGTGATATTAGATACTGATTCAAGGGTAGAAGCAATTGGAGTTTTATACTCGTTTGTAAAAAGTCCGAAAAAGGACTTACTTGTTGCAATTGTTGTTTCAGCCTCTACTCTTTGATCTTCTTTTATTGTTACAATAGATGGTACATCAGCAGGTAAAACACCTAATCTATTTGCAAGATTAACCGGTAATACTATACCTGGCAACTCTGTTTTTGCAACAATATCATTTGGTTTCACTTTGTCACCTTTTTTCACTAAAACATCACCCTTAATAGGTAGAAGTCTTTGTTTTCTTACAACAGCTCTTTTGGTAACCTTAAGGCCTGGTGTATAAGCATGCCCCATTATACCTCCTTATTATCTTTAAATACTTTAGTTGGATAAATCTCTAACTCTTCCATCCACTCGGTTAATTTCCTAACTCTTTCTGAGGCTTCAGTCGGTAAATTTAAGGGTCTTCCTCGGCCATCAATAATCAGACCAACAACACCCCCACTTACTTCTTTAGTCATCGATTTACCTTTACCTGCCCCCATATCAAACTTAGCATTTGGAGTAATTGTTAATTTAGCTTTTTCTCCAACAGCAAGAGGATATTTTTTCATTGAGCCATACTTTAATTTTTCAGTAATTATTTTACCATCTGGCATTTCTATTTTATATTCTGCAATTATATCATCTTTCTTTTTAGCATGCCCAACTGGAGCAATAGACTCACCAAGATAAATAATACAATCTCTTTCAAAAACCTGTACAGCAGCTTCAGGAGATATTTCCGTTAAAACACCAAGTTGAGGCATCATAAAAATAGAATCAACAGTTAATGTTGTAAATCCTTCTGGTTGAAATGAATCCAAAAGCATTAAAGCAGTCTGAACCCTTTTAGGAGCATGTGATAAAACTCCACCACTACCAACAAGCATATCCAAACGCATCATATTAATTAAAGAACCATCTCCTCCTCCTTGTGCAAAAGCATCAGAAATTGTTCTTTTCTTCTGAGTTCCTTTTAGTTCTGTTGCAAATTCTCTATGTTGAACAAAAGAAAGCCTTAATGCTTCTTTTGCAACAGCTTGTTCCAATACTAAATCCTCAAGTTTTTGAGGAATAGTAGTAGGCCTAATCATTTTATTCTTAATTGAATTTCTTAGTTGTTTTTCATTCATATTAAATGGAACCCAACGCATAACATTTGGAAGTCCAGCTTCAGCAAAAACATTTGATATAGAGTAACTCATACCTAAGTTTGCAGAAACGGTTCTGTTAAATTTAGTATCAAAAACAGAAAATACATCTGTTGTAGCTCCTCCAATATCAACACCAACAACATTTATACCATCTCTTTTGGCAATTTCTTCCATAATTAAACCAACTGCACCAGGAGTAGGCATAATAGGAACATCAGTCATCTTCATAAGTTTTTTATATCCAGGAGCTTGAGCCATAACATGTTCCATAAATAAATCATGTATTTTATCTCTTGCAGGGGCAATATTTTCATCATCAAGGGTTGGTCTAACATTATCAACAATTGATAAATCTGTTTTTGCTCCAAGTTTATCTTTAACAGCCTCTACAACATCTTGGTTTCCAGCATAGATAATAGGTAATAATCCACCAAGCCTTGGTTGTGGTGCAGCAGCAGAAACAAGTTCTGTCATTTCCATAACATGAGATTTCGTTCCTCCATCAATCCCTCCAGCTAGCAACATCATATCCGGCCTAAGTTGCCTAATTCGTTCTATTTGTTCATGAGCAAGCCTTTTATCATTTGCACTTATTACATCCATAACAATTGCACCAGCAGCTAGAGCCGCTCTTTCTGCGGACTCTGCTGACATATTTCTAACAACACCAGTAACCATCATTTGAAGACCACCACCTGCACTAGATGTTGAAATGTAAACATCTGTACCAATTTTACCTTTTGCTGGTCTGATAATGTTATTATCATCATCTAGAATTTTTAAGCCACTCAAATCTTCTAATTCATTAATTGCATTTAAAACGCCCATGGTAACATCTTCAAAAGGAGCTTCAACTGTTGTTGGAGCTTCTCCTCTAAAAGTTTGTCTATAAACCCATTTTCCTGTTTCATCTTGAATTTTTTGAATAAGAATTGCTTTTGTCGTGGTACTTCCACAATCAGTCGCAACAATTACATTGATATCAAGATTTTTCTTGTTTTCATCACTCATGTTTTGCTCCATCATTATTTTTATCTAATAATTTCCTCTTGTTTTCTTTTGCTTTACTCTCTTCATTCATAAAGTATTCAATTCTAGTAATAAAATACTCTACATTATCTCTATCTTCAAGAATTTCTGAAATTTGGTCAGAATCTTTAAAAAAGTTATTAAGATATGGAATCATTGTTAAAGTAGGACTCAAAACATGCAATAACTGACTTCCAATATTACTTAAATATTTTGTTGAATCAAAAAACATTATTGCCATTGTGCCCCAACCTTTATTCACTAACTTTATTGCATAAGTATCAATAAGTTTTTTATCCTTCTGTGATAACGACATCTTCAAATTTCCCACTAATAAATGTAATAACATTCTCTCTTAAATTTTCCGGAAAAGGTATATATATACCTCTATATCTATTTAATTTTGTTTTATATGTAAAAGGAGACATTAAAAAAGCAGATTTACCAATATAAACTCTTTTAAAATCAATATACTTTTTTTTATATTCAAAAACTAGCATTTTAACAGTTAAATTTTCAGGCTCTAATTTATACTTAGATTTAAACAAATAACCTCTTAATGATAAAATCATTACAATTATTGAAGCAAATACAAAAGGAATATTAGGAAAGATTAAAAACAAAATAATGAATAACATCAATAAAAAAACAGATAAGAATAATGATTTCAAAGGCTCTTCCTTAAAAGGATGAATATTCCACTCCAAATAGTTCCCCCATAGACTAATAAATCTAGCTAGAAAACATAACATAAAGCAATTGATATATCAAGTTATTTAGATTTTAAAGTCATTTTTTAAACATTCACCTTTTTGAAATTGGCTGACGATTAGTATAGTTTTGATTGTAATTTGAGAAAAAATCAAAAAAAATCAGTCATAAGGCCTATATTTTGCACTTGACAATATCATAATGATACTGTATAGTATAGGTACAGCGAGTGTAAGAAAAGACTTTACATTTCAGACTGTTTTCTACTAGCTCATACTTTTGGAGGTATTTATGTACAGAGCTTCTTTTATAACATCATTGTTCGCTTTATTAACATTATTGGCAGTTAGCTGTGCTCCGGGGCCACATACATCATGTCCTGCAGGTCAGGTTATTCCCGAAGGCGGAAACACATGTGTTGAAAACACCTGTATAAATTACAACTGTGATGCTAATCAGCACTGCGTTGTTGGGGAAAGAGAACCTTACTGTGTTTGTGATGCTGGATTTGAAAGTGATATAGATACAAGTGGTGCAACAACTCCTGTTCTTGTATGTAAAAGACCTCAGCAGAATTCTTGCTCATGTACCGGATATAATACTCATTGCGACTCAATGGGAGATTGTGTATGTAATCCTGGTTACTTACCAATTCATGATTATTCAGGAATACATCCTGTATTAGATTGCCAAAAAAATCCATGCACAGAATACAGTTGCTCTCAATATGAATTATGTGAGCCTGAATTTGATGAAAATCAGAATAGATGGATTGATGTTTGTAAATAAATAATACATATTCAAGTAAAGTCCTTTTCAGAGTAAGAAGCTTCAAGAATTAACCCCTCTGGCTACTTCTGAAAAGGACTCTTTTTTACATAAAAATCACTTAAATACTTGCAAAAATCATTATATAGATTATACTAAAAACAGATTTTTTAATGGAGTTGTATTAAGACTTTATTATTCATATTACTTTCTATACAAATTTATGCCTCAAATGATAACAATTTGAGTTTCAAAAGCTATTTAAAATTGTTAAATAATAATAATTTGTCCATAAAAATAAAAAAAAATATAATAAAAAAGAAATCTTTATCTTTAAAACAAAGCTATAACAACTTTTTACCAACAGCCGATTTTAATTATGGTGCAACAGTAAATTCAAGAAATAATTCAGCTTTTAGCAAATATCTCCCTAGCTCTTCACCTGCTCCTCAAAATCCAAGTTGGACCAAAAACTTAACTATAAATTTACCAATTTTTCTAGGCGAAAAACGATTTAGCTTATTAAAAATTAACAAATCCAATAAAAAATTATCCGAATATGAACTAAAAATTATAATTTTAAATTTAAAGTCTCAAGCTATTTCACTATTTATAAAAGCATATAACCTACAAAATAAACTCAAAATACTTCAAAAGTCACTAGCTTTAGCACAAAAAAACTATGAAAATGCAAAATTATTAAGCACACTTGGAAAACTGGTAAAAGTTGATTTATTAACATTTAAACTATCCTGTGAAGAAAGAAAATCAGCTATACTAAATACTCAAATGGAACTAGATAATACTTTTATTGAAATGTCATCTTTAATAAACAAAGAAATTTTGCCTACTGAATTATCAATAGAAAACGAAATCCCTCAAAATATTATAAAAACAGAAAAAGGCAAATTAATAACACTGTTTATTAAAAAACTAGAAAACAACTCACCTATAGTTAAACAAAATAGAGAAATACTAGAACTTTCTAAATATAATTTAGAGTTATCTAAAAAAAATTACTGGCCTAATATAAATTTAAGATATAATTACTCCCCATACACTGAAAATTTTTGGGAATTTCCTATTACAAAAGGTCATTCACTATCTTTATTATTAAGTTTTAATATCTTTAACTCCCTTAGTGATTCAACTGATAATAAAATAAAAAGACTAGATTTAACAAATACCAAATTACAATTACAAGAAACTATTAAAAATCAAAAAACAGCTATTAAAAAAGCAATAAATATGTTAAAAAATTCACTATTACAAAAAAAATCATTAAAATTAGCCTTAAAGTTAAGCCAAGAAAAACTAGAACAAATAAAAATAGGCTATAAACATGGAAAATATAATATATTAGATATATTAAAGGCAGAAAATGACAGTTTATCTAAAGAAACTAACTTAGTAAACTTAAAAACACAAATATATAATTCATATTATCAATTAAAAATACTTTCAGGTAATATCCATGACTAAAATACTAATTATATTATTATCAACACTGCTAATATTATCTTGTGTTAATAAAGATAAGTCCTCATCTTATTCATCCAAAAAAGGTAAGCACAATAAAAACAAGAATATTCCTATTAAAATAATAAAAATAAAAACTATAGTTCCCCATAATATAATAAAAATAAGATCATATAATTCTATACTAAAACCCAAAAAAGATATCTTTTTGGTAGCACAATCAAGTGGAATAATCACTACACTAAGCTTTGATATGGGCACAACAGTTAAAAAAGGTCAATTATTAGCAGTAATTGATACTAGTTTAAAAAAAATAGACTTAGACTTAAAAAAAGTAATAAAAGAAGAGGCACAACATCAATTAAAATATGTAAAATCATTATTAGAAAAGGATAAAATACTGTTAAAAAAGAATATTATTAATCAAGAAACCTTTGATGCAAGTAAAAACAGGGTAATTTTAGCAGGATTTGCCTTTAAAAAAGCATCTATTGCTTATAATATTGCAAAAAATAATTATGATAAATCATTTGTATATGCTCCTTTTGATGGAATTATAACAACAAGAAATAAACAAAAAGGTGATATTGTAACCATAGGAACACCAATAGGTAGAATTATAGATAATAAAAATTTTGAAGCCATAATTGGAGTTACTTGGGAAGACTTATTAGTTATAAAATCCTATAATAAAAATAATAAAATTGAAGTAATTTCTCCAGATAAAACAAAATGTGATGCAAGTATAATAGGTATTTCTGAATCTACCGAACCTATTACGAAACTATATCCAATAAAATTAACAATAAGTAATTGTGATTTAATAAATGAAACACAAGTAAAGATAAAAATACCTTTAAAAGAATATAAAAATGCTTTTGAAATAAAGAGAGATATTTTAAAATTAGAAGATAATAATTATTACTTGTTTTTATTAGAAAATAATAAAGCAATTAAAACTAAAGTAAAATTATTAAATGATAACAATAATGGTAATATGATAATTTCAATTAAAAGCAATAAAAAAGAATATAAAATTATTAAAGACGGCCATATAGGATTAAAAAATAACCAAACTGTTAAAATAATGGAAAACAAATGAATCTAATTAAGTTATTCCTAAAAAAAAGAGTTATAAGCCACTTTATTTTTATATCAGTATTACTATTTGGCTTTATTGCTATACAAAAACTTCCCGTTGAAGAACTACCTGCTGTCAATTTAGATTTTGCAATAATAGTAACATCGTATCCAGGAGCATCAAGTGAAGAGATAGAAAGAATTATAACTATTCCAATTGAAGATGCTTTAACTAAAGTTGAAGATATTGATGAAATAACCTCTAAATCTGAACCTGGAAAATCTGTTTTTATGATTAAGTTTGTTGAAAATGTAAAAAATTATGAACAAAGAATCTCTGATATGGAGTCAGTAATAAATAAAATTCCAAATATGCCAAGTAAAAATGAAATGTTTGGTCCTTATATATACAAAATAGCAACAGGAGATACAGACCCCATTATTTCCATTATGCTTTCAAGTGATAACTATACTCCTAAAGAATTTAAACTAATTGCAGAAAATCTCAAAAGAAAACTAATGAATAAAATAAAGGATATTAAAGATATTTCAATAGCTGGAGTTGAAGACAAAGAAATAGTTATAAAAGTAGACATAGATAAATTAAATAGGTATTCCTTAACTATTGATGATATAGTTTTTGCAATTAATAAAAATAATTTTAGGATTCCCGGCGGAAAACTAAATGTAAATTCAAAAGAATTCATAGTAAAAACAGTAGGAAACTTTAAAAATATAAAGCAAATAAAAAATATAATATTAAGAACTAATGATTCGGGAATGCAATTAAAACTGAGTGATATTGCGTTAATAAAGAAACAGGCCCTAAAAGGGGGAGTAAAAGCATTTTTAAATAGCAAAAACTCAGTTTCTTTATATGTTATGAGAAAACATGGCTCAAATATTGTTAAAATAACAAAAAATCTAAAAAAAATTGCTTCAAAATATATTAATAACAAAAAAAATATAGATATTTCATATAGAAATGACCAAGGTGAAAGAGTTGATAAATCTATTTCTATTTTAAAAAATAATGCAATGCTAGGAATAGTATTAGTTGCTATTTTACTGTTAATATTTTTAGGGTGGCGTCCTGCCCTTTTAGCTGTTATTGGCATTCCGTTTTCTTTTTTAGCTACTTTTTTAATGATGTACTTTTTTGGTTATACTATTAATTCATTATCAATCTTTGCAATGATTTTAGTTTCTGGAATGCTTGTTGATGATGCAATTGTTGTAATAGAAAATGTATATAGATATCGTGAAGAAGGAGCAAGCTCTTATGATGCAGCATTAAAAGGTACAACTGAAATTATATGGCCTGTTATATCATCAATACTAACGACAATAGCTGCATTTTTACCACTTTTAACCATTAGTGGTGTAATGGGAAAGTTTTTAAGAGAAATGCCTATTATCGTTGCTTTTACCTTACTTGCATCTCTTTTAGAGGCAATAACTGTTTTACCTGTTCATTTATATGAAATGAAAAAATTAAACAAAAAAAAGAATAATAAAAATAAATGGTGGGAACTTATTGTTAATTTATACAAAAAACTACTCTTTTGGACTTTAAAATTAAGATATTTAACTATAGTGTTATCTTTTATTGTACTAGGATACTCTATATATTTAGCAAAAAGTTTGAATATCGTAATGTTTTCATCTTCTACAACAGATAAATTAAATGCAAAATTAGAACTCCCAGAAAGTACAAATATTAAAGAAACAATAAAATACCTAAAAGAAATAGAAGAATTTACATTAAAAAATTTCCATCCTAAATATGTAAAATCCATTGTTTCTATTGCAGGCAGAGTAATAGAAGATAACAGATGGATAGTTAGAGAACATGTTGCAGAACTTAGAATGGATTTAACTACAGAAGATAAAGAAATTCAGGAAAAAATTAAAAATGAAATGAGAAAAAAGGCAAATTCAATGCCTAAAATAGTAGGTTTTGAATTCTTTGAAAATGCCAATGGGCCTCCAAAAGGAAGAGCAATTGATATTTCTGTTACAGGAGAAGAATTAAATAAATTAGTTGAAATTGGAGAAAAAATTATAAAATTTCTTAAAAAAACAGATGGTGTTGTCGATTTAAGGTCTTCAATTATAGAAAGAAACAATCAAATTGAAATAATTCCAAATATGGATGCTTTAAATAAAGCTAATTTATCACTTTCTAAAGTCGCTTTTATAGTAAGAGGATTTACAGCAGGAAAATATGCAGGAAAATATCTAGATAAAGATGGTAAAGAATTAAGTATTTGGGTTAGATTAGACAGAAAAAAACAATATTCTCTTGATGATATAAGAAATTTTCCAATAAGAACAACAAAAGGACAACTTATTAGAATTGGAGATTTGGTAAAATTAAAAGAAGTTCAAAAACTAGCAAAAATCAAAAGAAGAGATGGCATAAGAGAAATAAGAATAAAAGCAAATATTAATCCTTTAAAAACTACATCAAATAAAGTTAATAAAAAAATATCTGGCAAACTAAGGCCTAATTTAGAAAAAAAATATCCTGGATATAATATTACACTAAAGGGAGAAGCTGAAGACCAAAAACACGCTATTCATGATGTTTTAATTGCTTTTTTTATGGCTTTAATTCTTATTTATGCAATTTTAGGAATTCAATTTAATTCATTTTTACAGCCAATGATAATTTTAACAGCAATTCCGTTTTCATTAATTGGAGTAGCAATAGGTTTGCATTTATCAAACTTACCACTTTCTTTTATGGCAATGATTTCTCTAGTAGCTTTAATTGGAATTGTGGTAAATGACAGTATTATTTTAGTTGATTTAATAAATAAAATGATTTTAAAGGATAAAAATAAGGACAAAAAAGAAACTTTAATTGAGGCTGGGGTAATAAGACTAAGGCCAATTGTTTTAACAACTGTAACAACTATTGGAGGTTTAATTCCTATGGCATTTTTTGCAACAGGAGCAAGTAAAACTTGGCAACCTATGGCAGTAACAATAATATGGGGAATAGGATTTGCAACACTTTTAACACTATTTTTAATTCCTGTTATTTATAAAATTTTAGATGATATAAAGTATTTTTTTATATTAATTATCTCCAAATTTAAACAAATTGGTAAAAAGAATATTTAGTTATTTAACCTTTTTTTAAAATAAGCTATCTAGAATCATGTCTAAGCTTGAGGATTTAGGGCTTTTATATTGATATAGGAACTTATATAAGTTTTTAATTATTTAGGTAGAGATATATGGCTAACCAACAAGGGGTTGCAACCCCTTGTTCAGATGCAAAGCATCTGATGGTGGAGGAAGAAATTGAAGCTGAACTTGGAGGGAATGATGAATAAAGATGGATTGCCTGAGGGGTGGAAAGAAGTAAATTATAGGGGAAATTACTAAACAACAAAACAAATCTAAAAACTCAAAATAATTGCAAAGATAATGTAATATAGTTCATCTTTCGAAAAAGTCAAGTAGTGTTCCTAAAAAAATAATTTTATTTTTATTTACCGAACGGGAACCTTATATTTTAAACATATCTCTAATACTTTCTGTTTGTATTAAGTTTCTGAAAATTCTATAATTATTTCTTTCATGTTGTACTCTTCCTGCAACAATTGCAGGAGATATTTTAAGTTTATTGGCAAAATCAATAATATTTTTTTTAGTTAAAAAGTTGTCATAAAATTCATTCCAAGAATCTTTATTAATTAAATTATTTCTTGCAAAGTTATCAGCTTCTTCTTCTTTTTTATCATTACTCTTTGATTTTAGGTCATCAAAAAAGTATTTATTCTCTTCATTAATAAAGTGTAACTTAATATGAGCTAACTCATGAAATAAAGTAAACCAAAATGAATCAATTCTATCATACCTTAATGTTAAGCCAATTATTGGAGTACCGTTATTCATAAAAGCAGCACCATCGAGGTATGTTTTTTTTAAGTGCTTAACAATAACTAGTTTTATTCCAATATTCAATAAAAATTCCTGTGCCAATAATGGACCTTTTTTAAATGCACTTAGTTTTCTTAAATCTTTAAAAAAATCTTCATCTAATAGGTTATTATTATACTTTCTTGAAACAGTTACTTTATTTGCTTGAGTAACAACTTGTACTTGCCATGCTTTAAGAGCATATTCATCTGCAATAGAATCAATTCTTATGTTTTGTCTTAAAAGAATTTCAGAATCTAGTTTTAAAGAGGCATTTTTATAGAAATTTCTAATGATTTCTTCTGCATTATTTTTTGCATCTTGCAATGAACCTTTAAAATTAATCCATTTTTCTTTAAGCATTTGATTAATAGGATATTGTTTCCAATCAATATCTGATACTTCTTCTGGTAAACTTCGAGTTGAATCGGCAATTAATACATCTACTGGGATTCCTAAACCTTTATGTAAGTTTCTAATCATAGAAAGAGATAAAGTTCTTTTACCATTTAAAATTTCTGAAACTTTAGATTTACTACCTATGTATTTAACTAAATCAGAATTTTTTAAATTTTCTTGTTCCATTCTGAACTTTATTGCTTCAATAGGGGTTGGCATTTTAAGAGGATAATATTCATTTTCGTATTTTTCTATTAATAGAGATAAAACTTCTAAGCTATTAGCATTTTCAGTTCCAATTTCAGGGTCTAAATCAATCAGTTTTTCTATTTCAATAAGAGCTTTATTGTAGTCACTTTCAGTTCTGATAATTTTCATATATCCTCCTATTATGGAAACTTTTTTTTACTGTATTCAGCATGCGTACCTATCCATTTTATAAGTACTGTACTTGAATTATAAGCAACTTTAGTTACCAACCTGTATTTATTTCCTTTTATGTTAAAAATAACATAATTTTCTTTCAGGAAACTTGCAGATGAATATCTTTTTTTTATATCACTGCTTGTTTTCCAAATAGTAGTTTTAGTGTTTGCCTCATGATACCATGCCAGCAGAGAAGCTTCAGTATCACGATATTTTTTGATAAACTCTTCTATTACTTTTTTCGATATTACATTCATCAGCCTCCTATCATTTTTACTATACTTTATTAAGAGCAATTTGTCAAGTAATAAAGTTCCCTTTTGGGGAATAAACAGTGTGATATGTAACTTACTACCTCAAAAATCAAACAATCCCTTGGTTGATTCCCCCATATAAGACATCCTTGGCAGTCGTGTCAAATAAATTGTGTCTTTAGGGTCAAAATAAATTATATTAATTATCTCCAAATTTAAACAATTTGGTAAAAATGAAGTTTAGTTATTTAATATATTATATTTAATATTAAAACAGAAAAAGAAACAAACTTGTTTGGTTACTTTTTAAGCATGAAAACACAAATTTTGTGGTTGAATGCCCACAAATTAATACCTAAAATCAAATAATTTCTCTGCATTTTCTTCTACATGAGGCATATACCCAAAAACATCTACCCACATATCCT